>Ga0335396_10003694_pt1 | contig 17325 bp, 18 predicted proteins | sample FRY02_FD_205743 | JGI IMG/M metagenome (GOLD analysis project Ga0335396, IMG submission 205743) | Freshwater microbial communities from Lake Fryxell liftoff mats and glacier meltwater in Antarctica - FRY-02 (spades assembly) (version 2) | ecosystem: Environmental > Aquatic > Freshwater > Ice >... | reverse complement strand
CCCCACCAAAACTCGGCGATTGCAAAAGGTTTCATTTTATGTTGAAAGGCATGTTGCAGTAGTTTCGGTCCGGCACATTCTCCGGCACCTGCTGGAGGATTCTTATAAGAAGCCTGAGCGAAAAGTTCATACAAACTCTTTTCTTCACCGTTTTGATTCAGGAAATGATAGTGACTGAATAGTTCACTTTGCAGGCTATTTGAGTGTTTTCTTCTTTTTGTTTTCAATATGCCGATCCGCTCCGAATAGCTCTCCAACTTTACTTCCTTCTCTAAACGAATTTCCTTATTCATTCTATTGAGTTCGCTCATTCCTTTGTTTAAAAAGTTGTTTTCTGTAAGGCTGTCGAAAATGGGAGGAACAAATTTAGTATGTTGGTTACTTCCACCAAGTTTTCCTGAAAAAGCTGCAAGATAACCAAGCTCATTACGGTGGTTTCTTACAACTAGGACACCGAACATCTTACCAATTACTGTTCCTTCCTGTCCTGCTGTTAAGCCAAAATTATGAACCCAATCTTCTTGGTTAATGAGATAATCCTGCAATTGTTCTGCCGCGCGTCGACAAAGAGGATGAGGTTTATTATCTTCAAGAAAAGTGAAATGCTTAGGCAGAGAGCAGTTCGCTTGAGGGCTTTTGAACAAGCTAAAAAAAGGGTCTGGAGTTTCTATGCGCGAAAGGGTTTAAATGCTTTTTCCTACATATTTTAAACCTTTCATTGGAATAAAATACTTGTCCGCAAATATCGCTTATTTTTTAGCTAGCTCATTTACTTTTAAAACAAGTTGATCAAAAGATAATCGATCAGAGTTATTCTTTCCAACATAGCGATACACTTCTTTTCCATCCGGATCAATCAGGATTGTGGCGGGATAATGCACAATCTGATTATGAAATTTATAACCGTCTGTTATACCTAACTGTTTGGCTAATTTCGCATCCGGATCCCGGTAGATGGGGAAGTTTTTTAGATCTGCAGCCGCTAATTTTCCTGACCATCCTCTGATCTCTAGTTCAGTATCAGGCTTTATGAAGATCTGAAGCACATTTTTTAAAGTAGCTGCCTTTTTAAAATAATCCTGTGTATGCCGGATACAGTACGGGCATTCTGTTTTGAGTAGAAAATGAAGGGCTACAAATTTTCCCTTTTCTTTGGAAAGATTGAATGTACTGTTATCTGTTGCCGATTGCAGATTGATGTTGCTAGGCATTTGTGCCATTAGAGGGGTAGAAAGGCAAAGCAGGAGGATTAATAATCTGTTGCACATATTTAAACTGTTTGATAAATAAAAATATAACAATTAAATTCTTGTTGATATACAGCTGCTTAATTGTTACGAAGATTATTTTCACAGCTCATCCGGCATATATCCAATTCTTTTCCTGGATTCAGGTTTTTCTTTTGACTTTTTCATTAAGTCGTTTGGTTTGAACTCCATAAAGCTCAGCTAGGTCACTATCGAGCATAACTTTTTGACCTCTGACCTCGTAAATTTTATTTACAATAATTGCGTCAGAGATTACCGCCAATGTTATTTTTTCCAACATAGATATCTTTCTGAATTAAAAATATTCTTTAATTCAATAGAGGCTATGATCTCTTACTTTGCCCAAACCCCATTAATCATCACTTTCTCAATATTTCTCATCACCTTAATATCTTCTAAAGGATTACCCTTAACCATTATTAGATCAGCAAGCTTTCCCTTCTCTATGCTACCTAATTGATTCTCAACTCTGAAGAAACGAGCATTTTCCATTGTGGCAGCATGTATGACCGCAGCATTTGATATTCCGCTTTCCACAAAAAGTTCCATTTCCCGCTGATAAGCCCATCCTTTTTCGGCATAGGGAACCAAGGAATGTGAGCCAACTACAATGTTGACTCCACCTTTCTGAAGTTTTGCAGTGAATTTCATCATCTTATCAAATCCTTTCAGTTTGATACTATCCGTAGCACCGGATCCCGATTGGTATTCAAAAATGGCAAGTGTTGGACTAACAAATGTGCCTTTTCTGACCAGAAAGCGAGTCAGACTATCTACTACTTGACTATTCAAATCAATGTTCGCCCAGGATTCATAGCGACCTTGTTTTCGGAAATTATTATCGGCCAGCATACCCTGACGATATTTTTCGGCTTCCCGCTTCGGTGTTAGAGATAATCCGAATGAAGTAATGTGCTCAATCCCATCCAGACCTGCTTCAATTGCTTGTTTCGCTTCTGTAATTTCCAGATGCCCGGTTACTGGTAATCCGCGTTTATGTGCAGCATCAGTGATCGCTTTGATCATTCCTAGGGGTATTCTGAAATAGATTTTGATAACTGTGGAACCTTGATCTGCAACTTCATTTACTTGTTGAACAGCTTCTGCTGCATCGCGAACAACATAAGCATCCTTAGGATATGCTGGGGGTGAGCCATCTAAATGTGGGCCACTTAAAAAAAGCCTTGGATTTTGTTTGCCAGATTTTCGAACCTGATCATAAGCTTCAATCCATAGGCCGGGATCACGGATAGAGGTAATGCCATTCTTCATAAAGATTGAAGGGAGGTCTTCACTGCCGTCTATATGGAAATGTGAATCTATTAGACCCGGCAAAAGTGACATACCTTTTCCCTGAATGATTTCTGCGCCTTCTGGTATCTGGATACTTTTTGATGGACCCACGGCAATAATTTTATCCTCTTTAATTAGCACTGAAGCATTTAGAAGTGCTTTTCCACCATTTCCGTCAATCAGATTGACATCAACAATGGCTGTAGTCCCGGTTCCGCGTGGCAGTTCAGCCGCATTAAGTGCTTGAATAGGCTTTTGTATTGTTTTTTGTGCAAAAAGTGCAGTTGTCAGGAATATAAGTGCAAGAATCAGGATAAGTAAGCGTTTCATACTGAAATAATTTTAAATTGTCTTTTGGAAAAATAAAGATAATCTAAAGTATTTTCATCAATTGATAAGCAGTTTTATTATTATCAATTTTAATGATCGTAGCTAATAACTCTGGAAATTCGCCATTGACCTTCCCTTTTCTGCCAGATCATCAGAAATTTGAATGTTCCGATCTCTTCCTTCCCGTTTTCCATGTGCCTAAACTGATGTTCCCCAATCTCAATGGCACCATAATCCTTGATAGGATGAACCTCTAAACTGCCTTTAACAAGTTCCCTGCTCAGCTTGTGCTCATTTTTGAATGTATTGCCGAAATTTTCAAAAACGGTTTTATAGGGAATTAGTCCGCCATTATCTTGAAACCATTCCAGATCCTCAGTAAACATGGACTTGAATTTCGTCATGTTTTGGGTGTTGAAAGCATGGAACATCAGACTGTCCATTCGTTCAATTTCCCTAAATAATTCTTTGGATGTAGGGGCGACTTTTCTTTCCTGGGAGGAAGCGGATATTACTAGAGCGAGTGGAAATATGAAAGTCAGGCTCAAGGTATGGAGCAGTGTTTTGGTTTTCATGCGAGCTGATTTTAAGATAGGACGCATATGGCGAGGGATTTGTTACGCTATGTTGACAGCCTTATAAACGAGGACTATGCGGGCCGGCGGTTGGGATTGGCTATAAATAATTTCGTTTGGTGAAGAAAACTACCGAAAAAAATGGAGCCAGCGTTAACTGACTCCATTGGTATTTAAATTCGAAAGAAGGCTTGCTTATATTCAGGGTTTTGGGGGCATGGAATTGACACTCATATCACGCACACAAATGTATTTCCCGTTACGTTTTTCAAAATAAGACATATAATGCCCTTTTTCTAATTCTTTTCCAGCAGGATCAAGGGTTGTCCATGAGCCAATTTCCACGGCCTGGTTTCCTTCAGCAAAAAGATCAACAATTGCATAAACACTATAGTTTCCTGAATTGTCTTTGGCAATTCGCGCTGCGATACTTTCTTTGATGGCTGCTTTCCCAATGGCAGGTGTTTCATTGCGAGTGTAACTAATGGCATCATCGCTGTAATAAGCCACCATTCCGTCCACATCTTTAGCTTTTTCCGCTACGGAATAAGCATCTTCCAATTTTTGAATCTCAACCCTGATGGTATCTAAACTTACAACTTCAGGAGCTTTAGAAGCTGAGTTGCAGGAAGCCATGAACAAGGCAACAGTGTAAAAAACATAGTTAACTGAGTTTTCATTTTCATGATAATTTCTTTTAAGTTAATTTACATATACTACAATTTATATATTATTAACCGCAACGTGTTATTTTATTAAAAAAAATTTATTTGGCATAAATAATGTCCTAAACATTTCAGTTTATTGAAAATTATTTATTAATTCAAAATGTTTGATTTTTAAACTTTAATTCAATTCTCTATTGTTCAAAGTTAATAATACATTATCAAGTTTGCTGAATTTGGCTTCCCAGATCTTTCTGAACTGTTCAATCCATTGATCAATTTCTTTCATTTTGCTGACTTCAAGTTGATAGTAAATTTCCCTGCCATGTACTTCCCGCTTTACTAACTGGCACTCAGTCGGTATTCGTAAATGTTTGGAAACAGCTTGCCTGCTGGTGTCGAATTGTTCGGCAAGCGCATTTGTAGTCATTGCATGAAGGGCAATAAGTCCGATTATAGCTCTTCGGGTAGGGTCGGCAATAGCCTGAAATACATCTCTTCTCATATTCATTTATTTATAAAACCGATCAGTTGCAAACTGATATGCAACAATCCGGTTTAGCAAAATATTTTTTAAAATTTGATTAGAGACCTCAAACACACTGATAAATGTAATGTTGGGAGGGGCAGCACCAACAAGAGTAATATAGGTTTGAATTTTTAAGTTAAAATTAAAGGTTTGGTTTAGAGCAAAATCAAAATAGATTAATAGTACTAAGTTGTTTTTTGCTTTTTGAAATAAAAATAGAACGGAACTCCAGTAAGAACAAGTATTATTCCAACGAAAGATTGCTGGGGCTGAACCCAGATCGTATTGATAGTTAAAGCAATTGAGAAGAGCAAAAGTATTATGGGAACAAATGGATATCCTATAACCTTGACCTGGATAAATCCTTTACTTTTCATACGTAGAACTGCAAAAGCGAGAAATCCGTAAAATACAAAATTCAGAAAAATGACCATATTGGTTAGGGTATCAAAGGAACCTGAGATCAGCATTATACTACCCAATATCATCATATAATTAAGAGATACATTAGGTGTTCTGAACCGGGGGTGTACTTTCTTTAAATGACTAAACAAGTACCCCTGTTGTGCCATACGGTAGAATTTACGTGGAGAAGAAAGAATATTACTATTCAGTGCACCGAACACACAAATTATAATAAGTACAATTAAAAGTATTTTTCCAAAAGTGCCGAGTAATGTTTCTGCAACAATAAATGCACCGATCTGATTTACTTCTATGGCCCTAATTTGCTGTAGACTGAGCACATTCATGTAAGTATAATTAAGTAGAGTATACACCAAAGCCACAAGAGATAAACCGATCGTAAGGGCAAGAGGAAGGTTACGCTTTGGATTAATGATCTCACCCGAAATATTTGTAGCAGTTTCCCAGCCGTAATAAGCCCAGAAAGCACTGAGCATTGCTGCAAAAAATGCACTGTAAAACAACATTCCTTCAGGTGCATTTATAGCATTCAGCATGGAGTTGGAACTTTGTGTTTCGGACCCGGAATAAGCAAATCCCACAATAATAAGAACCGATATACCCAGAATTTTTGCGCTGGTAATGATGGAGTTGAAAACACCGCTTTCGCGGGATCCCAAAGAATTTATTCCGGTAAGTACAATTATTGCAAAAATTCCAACCAGTTTCACACCGGAATTAGCAAATGGGAATATGAATCCGCCAATGGAAAAATCTGTCCAGGCTTCTAGCGGTTTTGGAAGAGGGATAAAAGAATTGATGACCTCACCAAACAGGAATGCGAGTGCTGCAATTGCTGCAGGACTAATGATAATAAAATCAGCCCAGCCTGAAATAAATGCAAAAAAATTTCCAAATGACAAACGGAAGTATTCATAAAGGCCTCCTGATTCTTCGGTAAGAGAAGCTAAAGCACTCACTGTAAATGCAGCAAATAAACTGATTACACCAGCTAGAATCCAGGCCATCAGGATCGCATTCTCACTCAGCCCAGTTTGGGCCATAGGCACAATTTTTTTAAATACTCCGCTGCCGATTACAATGCCAACAACCATTAATGTACTTGCGAAAAGCCCTAATGTTCTTTTTAATGTGAATTCGGGTTTTTGGGGTATATTAATCATGCTGCTGTTCTTAAAAGCAAGATAATCAAATTCCTTTATCCTCAATCGTGTGGTTTTAAATCTATTTGCTATTCTTTTCTAAATTTTCTTTTCATATTTCCCTTCTGGCAAGGTTTCTGCTTAACATCTCTAGAAAACTATCAATCATGAAGAAGATTATTCTGCACACCCTAATCCTTGCATTTGCAACTTTGTTAAGTAGTGCCTGTTCAGCGAGCAGGACAGTTAAGTATGCACCGCAGGACTCGGGCTCGGATATTTCGGGAACGTGGACAGTAAATAATGTCAGCCTTGATGGTTTTCCATCGGGTTATTCCTTACAAAATATCTTTGATATAGCGGCTTATGAAGATTTCAAAGGAAGTAGGTGGGAGTTAAACGAACGTGGAACCGGAAATATCTGCTTGACGAATGGAGTTGTACATCCTATTTACTGGTCAGTAAATAAATCCGGAATCATACATACCTTCCAGTTCAAAAAGCTAGCCGATAATCAGAAACCTAAACACAGAACAAGTGCTTACTCGCTTGAATTCCAAGATCTTGCCAATGGTAAAGCTGTATTTAAAACTCCCGTTAGTTTACCCGGCGGACAAACCGGTTATATTAACTTTAGCTTCTTATAACAATAACAGTCTGTTATTGCCGAGGAGGTACGACGAAGCAATCTTAGTATTATTTAGTAATTATTTGTTTGGAGATTGTTTCGCTACGCAACCATTGACACTTCTATAATTTGCTTTTTAAATATTTACAGTGTCACCTATATTGATTTCATGATTTATTTAGGTTTGCTGTACTCTTTATTAATAAGATGTTAAAAGATTGTAATAATAAAGTACTGTAGTTGTATTATTCAGTATTTTTTTCGTTTTTTTGTAAAAAAAATTGAATCACGCTTATTCTATTAAAAATGAATAGTTTAAAATACCATGCCAATACTAGAACGGTAAGCATAAAAGCTTCGCTGAAGGGTATTGTTTGTAGTCATTTTAGGCCTGAGAAATTAGTTTTCCGCTTCCGACGACCCTTTATGCCTAGGAATTGATTCCGGCATTAACCCAAATCAGAACCGGAGAATTCTTCCGGTTTCTTTGTCAATCAATACTATTATTCACAAAAGGAAAGACTAAAAACGTAGTCTTTTTTCCGATTCAAAACCGGATTTTTTTCTTTAAAATACATGAAAGAAAACGAGTTTGTTGTTATCCCGGCAACAGAACAACATGTTGAATACGCAACGCAAATCTGCGATGAGATGGCAGAGTCTGCCAAAGCCAGAGGCACAGGAATAGCCAAACGCACACCGGAGTACATCACTTCAAAAATGCTGGAAGGCAAAGCTGTAATTGCGCTTCATCAGGATGGAACCTGGGCTGGTTTCTGTTATATAGAAACCTGGAGCCATGGCGCTTTTGTAGCCAATTCCGGACTCATTGTGAATCCGTTTTACCGTAACCGCGGACTTGCACGTTTGATCAAACGTGCAGTTTTTAACCTTTCCCGTCAGAGATATCCTGAGGCTAAAATCTTTGGTCTGACCACCGGACTAGCCGTTATGAAGATTAATTCTGAGCTCGGTTACGAACCTGTGACTTATTCTGAATTAACACAGGATGAGGATTTCTGGAAAGGATGCCAGAGTTGTGTGAACTATGATATCCTTAAAAGCAAAGAACGTAAAAACTGTATGTGTACGGCCATGCTCTGGGATCCGGAGGAAAAAGCCAAAGAGATTGAACAAAAAATGAAAGAGGAAGGCGATCGTTTAAAAATAGAAGCCGAGGAGCGATTAAGTAAGGTTTCGCGCAAACAAACTCTTTTCGAACGTCTTGAAGAAAAATTACGCAATTCATTGAAAATGATTGTTGGTATAGGTGCATTGTTTGTTAAACTTTTACAAAATTAAATGATGAAGAAGAAAGTGGTTTTAGCATTTAGCGGAGGTTTAGATACATCTTTTTGTTGTATTTACTTGTCTAAAGACCGTGATATGGAAGTTCATTCCGTGATTGTGAATACCGGTGGTTTTTCTGATGAAGAGCTGCAGCAGATTGAGCAGCGTGCTTATGCATTGGGGGTTACTTCTCATGCGGTGGTTGATGAAACATTGAACTTTTACGAAAGCTGCATTAAGTACCTTATCTACGGCAATGTGTTGAAGAATGCAACATACCCACTTTCGGTAAGTGCTGAACGTGTAACCCAAGCTACTGCCATTGCTAATTATGTGAAATTAATTGGTGCTGATTATGTAGCTCATGGAAGCACAGGTGCCGGTAATGATCAGGTTCGTTTTGACATGATCTTCAATATCATGATCCCGGGAGTTGAGATTATTACCCCAATCCGTGATCTGAAATTGAGCCGTGAAGCTGAAATTGAGTATTTAAACAAGCATGGTGTTGTGTACACTGCTGAAAAAGCAAGATACTCAATCAATAAAGGGATCTGGGGTACTTCGGTGGGTGGTAAAGAAACTCTAACTTCTAATGAAACCTTACCTGAAGATGCATGGCCAACACAAGTAACACAAACCGAACCACGTAAGCTGGAACTTGATTTTGAAAAGGGTGAACTAATCGGAATCAATGGGGAGAGCTTAACATCGGTAAAAGCTATACAGAAACTGCAGGGAATTGCACAGCCTTATGGTATTGGAAGGGATATTCACGTAGGTGATACGATTATTGGTATCAAAGGCCGTGTCGGCTTTGAAGCTGCCGCACCTATGATTATAATTAAGGCTCATCACACCCTTGAGAAACATACTTTAACCAAATGGCAATTGAGCTGGAAAGATCAGTTATCAAGTTTCTATGGCAACTGGCTTCACGAAGGTCAGTTCCACGATCCGGTTATGCGTAATATTGAAGCATTTTTAAGCGATTCGCAGGCAAGTGTGAGTGGAAAGGTCTTTGTGAAACTGCATCCATACCGTTTTGAGATCATTGGAATCCAATCTGAGAATGATCTGATGTCGAACAAATTCGGAAGTTATGGTGAGATGAATAACTCATGGTCTGGAGAGGATGTAAAGGGCTTCTCAAAAATATTTGGTAACCAGACTATGATCTGGCATCGGGTACACGATAAAAAATAAATAAAATGGGAACTATCAGAATAGGAATCGCAGGCGGAGCAGGATATACTGGTGGTGAATTGCTCAGGATACTGATCAATCATCCGCAGGCAGAAATATGTTGGGTGCATAGTAACAGCAATGCGGGAAAACCGCTTTCTGATGTGCATTCCGATCTATTTGGTGATACCGATTTAAAGTTTACAGATTCCCTTTCACAGGATATCGATTTGCTTTTTCTTTGCGTAGGCCATGGTGATTCCAAAAAATTTCTGGATAATCATGAGATCGCCGCAAGTATAAAGATCATCGATCTTTCTCAGGATTTTAGGTTAAATCCAAACGCTATACATGGAAACAGATCTTTTGTTTATGGCTTGCCTGAATTGAACAGGGAAGCGATTAAACAGGCCCACCACATTGCCAATCCGGGATGTTTTGCCACTTGTATCCAAATAGGTTTATTGCCTCTGGCAGCAGCTGGAAAATTGAGCTCTGAAGTACATATCAACGCTACTACAGGTTCAACCGGTGCCGGGCAAAGCCTTAGCCCAACTTCCCATTTCAGCTGGAGAAATAATAATTTATCAGTTTATAAAGCTTTTGAACATCAACACCTGGATGAGATCGGTCAAAGTCTTATTCAATTGCAAAGCAGCTTTGAACAAGCGCTGAATTTTATCCCCCAAAGGGGTAATTTTACCCGTGGAATCCTGGCATCGATGTATACCGAAACTGAATTGACTTTAAATGAAGCCTATGATGTTTACGAAAACTATTTTAAAGATCATCCCTTCACCCATATCAGCAAAAGAAACATCGACTTGAAGCAAGTAGTGAATACCAATAAAGCCTTAATTCATTTAGAGAAACATGGCAATAAACTATTCATTATCAGCATTATAGATAATTTACTGAAAGGAGCCAGCGGACATGCAGTGCAAAATATGAATTTAATGTTCGGCTTGGGGGAAACGGTGGGGTTGAGGTTGAAGGCTGCTGCTTTTTAGGCTGAAAGCCAAAAGCTAAAAGGCGAAAGAAATTGGGGGTCTATTTCATTAATACTAATGAGCTTTTAATAAACAACCTTTAAATAAGTTGTTTATACTTTCCAACTGAGTGATCATAAATTTGTTCTTGAAACAATATGTGAACTCAAAATTTGGAAAAGGGTGAGAGATTATAAAAGATTAGCGGTTTGGAGAAAATCGCATGAATTAACATTATTGATTTATCATGATATACTTCCAGTATTTCCTAAGCATGAGGTTTTTCATCTTGCATCTCAGACAAAAAGGGCTGCATACTCTATTCCGATGAATATTGCAGAAGGAACCGGAAAAAATACCGACAAGGATTTTACAAGTTTCCTAGATATTAGCCTAGGTTCTGCCCACGAACTGGAATATTGTTGTTTACTGGCTAAGGATCTTGGGTATTTAACGGATGAACAATTTAGTATAGTAAATAGTGAAACCAATCAGGTAAAAGCAATGCTGATTGGTTTAATTAAATCGATAAGGAAATAATCGGGGCTTTTAGCTTTCGGCTTTCCGCTTTTAGCATAATAACATGAAACTATTCGACGTATATCCCCTCAACAACATAGAAATTGTAAAAGCTCTAGACAGCACCGTTTGGGATGCTGATGGAAATAAATATCTTGATCTTTATGGCGGTCATGCCGTGATTTCAATCGGTCATACCCATCCGCATTATGTAAGGCGCCTGACTGAGCAACTGAATAAAGTTGGTTTCTATTCTAATTCAGTGATCATATCACAGCAGATAGAACTGGCTGAAAAGCTTGGTAATTTATCAAATAAGCCTGATTATCAGCTCTTCCTTTGTAATTCAGGTGCCGAAGCAAATGAAAATGCCTTAAAACTGGCATCTTTTTATAATAAGCGCAAAAAAATCATTGCTTTTAAGGGCGCATTTCACGGACGTACCTCATTGGCTGTTTCGGTAACAGACAATCCTAAGATTATAGCTCCGGTAAATGAAACCGATAATGTGACCTTCCTGCCCTTCAATGATGAACAAGCTTTGGAAGAAGCGTTTAACTCATTCGGAACTGAGATATCTTCAGTAATTATTGAAGGTATTCAGGGTGTTGGCGGTATCTGGGAAGCATCCAAGAGTTTTCTTCTAAAGATCAGAAGCCTTTGTGATCGGTATGATGCGGTTTATATCGCTGATTCAGTGCAATGCGGTTATGGCCGTACTGGCCAATTCTATGCACACGATTATGCAGGTGTAGAGGCTGATATTTATTCTATGGCAAAAGGGATGGGTAATGGCTTCCCAGTCGGTGGAATTTCAATATCACCTAAATTCAAGCCTTGGTATGGTGAGCTGGGAACAACTTTCGGAGGAAATCATTTAGCTTGTGCTGCTGCACTTGCCGTTTTGGAAGTGATGCAGCAGGAAAATCTGATGAAGAATGCAGAAGAAATTGGAAATTACCTAATCAAAGAATTGAATCAGATCCCTCAGATTACTGAAATTCGTGGAAGGGGCTTGATGATCGGAATAGAGCTTTCTGAAGAGTATGCAAATGTTAAAAAAGATTTACTTTTCAAGCACCGTATCTTTACCGGAGAGGCAAAACCGAATGTGATCAGACTTTTACCTGCTTTAAATATCAATAAAGAGCATGCTGATCAATTTTTAGCAGCTCTGAAAACAGAATTGAATAAATAAAATACGCCTATTTTTAAGAATATGAAACTATTTTCTTCCGTTAATGATGTTGCAGACTTGCGTTCTTTCATTGAGCAGGCGCTAATCCTGAAGGCAGATCCTTACGCACACCAGACGCTGGGTAAGAATAAAACTCTCGGTCTGGTATTTTTGAACCCAAGTCTGCGCACTCGCTTGAGCTCTCAGAAGGCGGCTATGAATTTAGGGATGAATGTGATGGTGATGAATCTTGACAAAGAAGGCTGGGCCCTAGAAACAGAAGACGGGGTTGTGATGAACGGTACAACTGTGGAGCATATTCGCGAAGCAGCAGCAGTGATGGGTCAATATTGCGATATTCTTGGTTTTCGGTCATTCCCTAAACTGTTAAATCGGGAAGAGGATTATGGCGAGGGCTTATTTAATAAATTTGTGAAATTTAGTGGAGTTCCAGTTGTAAGTTTGGAGAGCGCTACCCTGCATCCCTTGCAGAGTTTTGCTGATCTAATCACCATTCAGGAATATAAAAAGGTGGTAAAGCCAAAGGTTGTTTTAACCTGGGCTCCGCACGTGAAATCTTTACCTCAGGCTGTCCCAAATTCATTTTCTGAATGGATGTGTCGTGCGCAAACAGAAGGAATGATTGATTTTGTGATCACCCACCCGGAAGGCTTGGAGTTGGCTGATAAATTCACTCCCGGAGCAAAAATTGAATATAATCAAGATCTTGCTTTACAAGGTGCCGACTTTGTGTATGCCAAGAATTGGTCATCTTATCATGATTATGGCAAAACTATTCAGGGTGGAGAATCTTGGATGATGACACATAAAAAACTGGAGCAAAGCAACGAGGCTAAGGTAATGCACTGCCTACCGGTTCGACGTGATTTCGAGCTTTCTTCTGAGGTTTTGGATGGCCCGCATTCGTTGGTGATAAAAGAAGCTGCAAATAGGGTTTGGTCTGCCCAAACGGTTTTAAAAAATATGCTGGAGGCTTTAATATGAAATCCTTGAAAGTTATAAAGATTGGCGGAAACGTGATCGATAATTCGGAAAGTCTGCAACAATTTTTTGCTGATTTTGCCATGCTGCAAGGGCCAAAAATTCTGGTTCATGGAGGTGGTAAAATTGCAACTAAACTAGCCGGAGATTTGGGTATCACATCAAAAATAGTTGAAGGCCGAAGAATCACCGATAAGGAAAGCTTGAAAGTGGTAACTATGGTATATGCCGGTTTGATTAATAAGAATATTGTTGCCGGCTTGCAAAATGAAGGTTGTAATGCAATCGGCTTGTCGGGTGCTGATGGAAATTTAATTCTTGCAAAAAGACGTCCTGTGAAAGAGCTTTTCTCCAAAGAAAAGAATGAGACAATAAGTGTGGACTATGGCTTTGTGGGCGATCTGGATGAATCATCTATTGATTATATGGGTCTGAAGAAATTGCTGGAAGCAGGTTTTATACCGGTTTTCTCTGCTATCACGCATGATGGTAAAGGCCAGCTATTAAATACGAATGCTGATACCATTGCGTCTGCAATTTCCGTAGCTATGTCTAAGGAATATGAAACATCTTTGATCTTTTGCTTTGAAAAAGCAGGTGTTTTGTTGGATGTGGAAGATGAAGGTTCTGTAATCCGCTCGATAGATCCACATTATTACAATGAGTTAAAGCGCCAGGGAACTATAAATGATGGGATGATTCCCAAATTGGATAATGCCTTTGAAGCTATAAATAAAGGATTAAAAGAGGTATATATTGGCAAAGCCGATGCATTGTTACAATTGAAAAATGAAAATTTTGGTACACGCTTAATCAGCAGATAATGAAAATAGAAACAAAAAGAACAGCAATTTTAGGAAGCGGAAATATTGGTATGTCATTGGCCAAAGGACTGGTTAAAGCTGATTATTGCAAAGCCGCTGATATCACCTTGACTCGCAGAAGTGTTCAGCGTTTAGATACTGTTGCAGCCCAAGGCTTTCAGGTCGGTTCAGATAATTATGCTGCTGCAGCCAGTGCTTCTGTAGTAATTTTGGCTGTTTTGCCACAGCAACTTGATAATTTATTGGAACAGATCGACGGTGCAATTGATCCCGCCAAACATTTGGTTATTTCGGTGATCTCAGGAGTTAGCTGTGCTGATATCCGGGCCAAACTGGGCAGCAGGGTACAAGTTGTTCGGGCAATGCCAAATACTGCAATTGCAATTGGTGAATCCATGACCTGTGTAGCTTCTGACAATGCTGATGCTGAAAACATTGAGGAAGTAACCAAAATGTTTGAAACCGTTGGTTCAGTGATTAAGATCAATGAAGATTTGATGACAGCCGCTACTGCACTTTGTGCTTGCGGTGTAGCCTTTTTCCTCAGAGCTGTTCGTGCAGCATCACAGGGCGGTGTAGAGATCGGTTTTCATGCCGATGAGGCCTTGCGTATGGCTGCACAAACAGCCAAAGGAGCTGCATCGCTTTTACTACAACAGAATAGCCATCCCGAACATGAAATAGACAAGGTGACTTCTCCAAAGGGATGTACCATCGCCGGACTTAATGAAATGGAGCATAATGGTTTTAGCTCTTCAATGATAAAAGGAATTAAATTATCTGCTCAAAAAGCTGGTGAATTATATACAAACGATTAAAAAAAATGGCCGCTACACTGTTTAATGACAGTCTTAATTTATTGTGCAAGCTGATCAGTATCTCTTCACTGAGTAGACAAGAGGAGAATACTGCCTCGGCAATTGAACAATTTTTGAGGGATAAGGGCATAAAAACCCATCGTCTAATCAATAATGTATGGGCATTTAATGAGCATTTTGATCCGAAAAAGCCAACCATTCTCCTCAATTCGCATCATGATACGGTAAAACCTAATCCGGGCTACATTCGCGACCCTTTTGCAGCTGATATCATTGATGGTAAACTGTTTGGTTTGGGAAGTAATGATGCAGGAGGCTGCCTGGTTTCGCTAATTGCAGTATTTATTCATTTCTATTCTAAGAAGAACTTAAAATATAACCTATGCCTGGCTGCAACTGCTGAGGAGGAAGTTTCAGGCAATAACGGTATTGAGTTGATACTTCCTCAACTGGGTCTACTTGAATTTGGTATTGTTGGTGAGCCTACATTAATGCAACTGGCCATTGCCGAACGGGGTTTATTGGTTTTGGATTGTGTTGCACATGGAAAGGCAGGTCATGCTGCACGGGAAGAAGGTGAGAATGCCATCTATAAGGCAATGAAGGATATTAATTGGTTCAAAACCTATGAGTTTGCTAAAAAATCGGCCATGTTTGGCCCGGTAAAGATGAATGTAACTATCATTGAAGCCGGATCTCAACATAATGTAATTCCTGCAGTTTGTAATTTTACGGTTGATGTGAGGGTAACCGATGCCTACCGGAATGAGGAGATATTGAAGATCATAAGTCAGAATGTCGACTGTGATGTTAATCCACGTTCCACCCGCTTGAAGCCATCTTCAATTAGCATTGAACATCCGATTGTTAAAGCAGGAATTGCTTTGGGTAGGGAGACCTATGGTTCACCTACCACCAGTGATCAGGCCTTACTTGATATTCCTTCCCTAAAGATGGGGCCGGGAAATTCTGCACGTTCACATATGGCAGATGAGTATATCTATGTAAATGAAATTCAGGAAGGTATTGAGCTGTACATAAAATTATTAACAAAGATTTTGTAATAGAATTTAAAGCAGATGAGCGTAATCATCAGTCCAGTAAGGCTTTATTGGGAATTGGTGCTACCCGCGAAGGAGTTTTACGCCAGCATATGAAAATAAATGACGGATACATTAGAAACACAGTATTTTACAGTATTTTGAGATCCGTATAGGAGACAATTAAAAGGCAGTATTTCACAAATTTTAAAGCAGTTCTATGAGCAAGCTCTGGCAAAAGAATACAGAAACTGAACGGTCTGTAGAAAAGTTTACTGTTGGAAATGACCGGGAGCTGGATAATCAGCTTGCCGCATTCGATGTATTAGGCTCACTCGCCCATACCCGTATGCTTCATGGTATTGGCTTAATGGAAAAGCAAGATCTGGAACAGGTTCAGGCCGGACTTAAACAAATATTCAAAGAAATCCGGGAAGGTAAATTCAGTATTGAAGAAGATGTGGAAGATGTACACTCACAAGTAGAGTTACTCCTTACCCGCAGGATTGGTGATGCCGGAAAAAAAATCCATAGTGGACGCTCAAGAAATGATCAGGTTCTGGTGGATCTCAAATTGTTTTTTCGAAGTGAAATCCAGCAGCTGGTAAGGAATACGGATATTCTCTTCACACAACTTATTGTGCAAAGTGAAGAGCATAAAGATAAATTTCTACCGGGCTACACTCATTTGCAGATTGCTATGCCTTCATCTTTCGGATTGTGGTTCGGAGCTTATGCCGAAAGCCTTGCCGATGATATGGAGCTTATGCTTGCGGCCTGGAAGATTTGCAATAAGAATCCACTGGGCTCAGCAGCAGGATATGGTTCCTCATTTCCACTGAACCGCACAATGACCACTGAATTATTAGGCTTTGATTCGCTGAATTATAATGTAGTTTATGCCCAAATGGGCCGCGGAAAAACAGAGCGTATTTTGGCTCAATCAATGTCTTCTGTTGCTGCAACTTTGGCTAAACTGGCTATGGATGCTTGTTTGTTCATCAATCAGAACTTTGCATTTATAAGTTTCCCTGATGAACTAACAACCGGTTCAAGTATAATGCCTCATAAGAAAAACCCGGATGTGTTTGAGCTGATTCGTGGAAGATGTAATAAAATACAGGCTTTACCCAATGAAATTGCAATGATGACCACAAATCTACCATCAGGCTATCACCGTGATCTGCAATTACTGAAAGAGAACCTGTTCCCTGCTTTCAGATCATTAAATGAATGTCTTGAAATGACAGGATTTATGTTGCAATCCATCAGAATTAAGGAGGATATTCTTAAGGATGAGAAATATGCTTATTTATTTAGTGTAGATGCGGTGAATGAGGAGGTTTTAAATGGAGTACCTTTCAGAGAAGCTTATAAAAAAGTTGGAGCAGCAATTGAAAAGGGAGAATTTAAAGCACCTGCGAGTGTTAAGCATACACATGAGGGAAGTATAGGGAACTTGTGCAATGACAAGATCAATGCTTCCTTCAAAGAGATAATAAAAGGCTTCAATTTTGAAAAGGTAGATCTGGCCATTGAAGAATTAATCAAATAGATAATTTATAAAAAGTTGATAATCTAAAGAATACAAAAAATAGAAATGAAGGTTTCCAAAATTGCAAATA
>Ga0335396_10003693_pt1 | contig 17326 bp, 5 predicted proteins | sample FRY02_FD_205743 | JGI IMG/M metagenome (GOLD analysis project Ga0335396, IMG submission 205743) | Freshwater microbial communities from Lake Fryxell liftoff mats and glacier meltwater in Antarctica - FRY-02 (spades assembly) (version 2) | ecosystem: Environmental > Aquatic > Freshwater > Ice >... | reverse complement strand
GCACGCCGGGCAGCACCATCGGAGGCTCGGGCGAGCGCATGTCCTGGATGCTCGCGGCCTTCGCAAAGCACAGCCCCACCTCCAGGTGGCTGAGCGCCTCGCGCAGAAAGGGCAGCGCCACCACCACAGACTCGGTCAGGGCGCGCGCCTCGTGCGAAAACGCCGCGGAGCCCATGGTCTTGCGCACACAGGCCTCGAGACACTCGGGGTCCATTCGCGAGGCTGTGCTCGCGACGCCCGCGAGACAGCACGCCGCGTCCTCGCAGTCGGCCATGAAGCGGTTGTCGGCCCTCACGTACTCGACCCGCGCCATGGCCGCCGCAAACGTGGCGTGCAGCCCCGCGTGCAGCTCGGCCGGCGAGTTGTCGAGGCCCACACTCAGCGCCTCCTGCGCGCGCAGCACCGCCGCCGCGCACTTGTGCTCCGTGTGCATGCCGCACACGAGCGGGTCCACGCCAAACAGGTTCTGCTTCTCGCCCGACGTGTCCATCTGCGCCTCCAGGAACAGGCCGCCCTCGCGGCTCACCACGTTGAAGCCGCGCACCTGCGAGTCGGAAGTGTATATAAACTTGCTCTCGTTCGCGGTGCGCATGCCCGTCTGCGCGGCGCGGCTCAGCCACGCCCGCCCCTCCGCGCTGGCGGTGCACGCCGACATGAAGCCGCGCACAGCGTGCGGGTTCTCGATGTGCACCCCCAGCGCGGCGACGCTGTGCGTGAGCATCAGGACCATGGACTCGCACAGCGGGAATACGTGCGTGTCGGCAATCTGCGCACTCGTTTCGCGCACCAGGTAGTTCCACTGCGTGGCGTCAACGGTGCACTGCTTCTCCTCGCGCGAGGACATGTCGTACAGCGAGCCCACGGGCAGCGTCATGTAAAAGGCCGAGCTGTCGCGCTCCTCCACGCCCTTGGTCCGCATCAAATCCACCATCGCCTGCCGCCGCAGCTCCTGGCACGTGTTGAGCGCGCGCGCAATGATTTCGCTCCCAAGGTGCAGCGCCGAGATGCGCTCCATGTAATTCAGGTTGGTTGGGGTGTAGTGCGCGGCCGTCGCCTGCGGCGTCACCTGCAGCACAAACATGTTGAGCTTCTCGTCCGACGACGTCGCCTGCAGCAGCAAGGGCACCCGGCGCGGCTGCCTCTCGTGCATCATCAGGTCCTTCAGCGACACCGAGGCGTTGGCGTAAATCACAGTCTGGGTCTGGAGCTTGTCCGGCTCCACGGCCCCGGGCCGGATCGACGGCGCGCCGTCCATGCACACAGAGAACCGAATGTTCGGGCCATGGTATATTTGCAAATCCATGCGGCAGTTGATGCCGGCGACCACGCCCTCGCCTTCGAGGTTCAGCATGGTGAGCGCCTCGAGCTTCAATCTGTTGAAGGGAGTCGTCATCGCGATGCACATTCCGTCGTTGCACACGGGCTCCAAGACACCTGCATTCAACCGAGTCAGTAGCTTCACCTTGAACGGGCATATCTGTATTAGCTGTTGTTCCAGCGGGATCGGCATTGCTCATCACCACTCACCTGCTAAATACCAAGCCGAGGCCAGATCGTCTCCGAGCGGATCACCGGTTCAGTCTGCCGGGGAGTCGAACCCCGGGACGCACCTTTCATGCAAAACATGTTGTGCGCCGACCCACCAGACCACTTACCTGCGGCGTGGCGCCGTGTCGCGCCGGCTCCCGTCGAAGGCCCCCGAAGTCTCCCGCTCTCCGACACCTGTACACGTCAGACATCTCTACACAAAAAATATCAAGATAGAATAGACACACATTGCACATTCACAACACACACATGTACATGTACAACCCACTCCCACTACTCACCACCCTCCACCCACTCCCACACCCTCCACACACAACCACATACCACTCACAAAGACAACACCACACGCCCTCCGCACCATACAGGTCAAGTCAGTGTAGCAACCCAGGCCCTACAGTCAGTAAAGCAGAGCAACAAAGCGCAAGCAAACACATACACATCACCTGTCATTGCCTAGCCCCCGATTCGACGCTGGCGTTGCGTCAGGTCGAGTCGCCCTACAGTCCCTCCTGAATCAATGAAGAAAAAAACACAACACGATGTAGAATAGTTCACCACACTTCAAGTCATGCCAGCGAACCCTTGGCCCTTATATACAGTGGCGTTCATATTTTTTACAAGAGCGTCGCCGTGCGGCTCAGGCACGGAATGGATGACCCAGATCGACTTGTGTTTTTTCATGTCCGCACGAAATGCATTTTCCACAAACCGGAGCAAATTCTGGGAAAATCTCACAAATGCCTAAACAAATATTTACGTGGGAATATATATTAATATATTTTATTTTGGAAATATTTATTTAATAAAGTCGGCGTTAATAATGCTCTACTTCTTTCAGGAATTTACAGAAATCACTGGTACAAATTAATCATTTGAATTTTTGATTTTTGAAACATGGCTCTTTTGCAGATCTCTTTTGTAAATGCATTTGAGAAATGGTTTGGTACTAATTTTTGACAGTGAAATGCAATAAAAACCTCAAATCCGAGCAAGTCCCGTCAGCGATGCGCCACGGTGTGTACGTGTTGGCGCTACACAACGGAGGCTTCTACGTGGGTAAGTCCAACAACATAGACGCGCGCGTGCAGCAGCACCGCGACGGCACCGGCAGTGCGTGGTGCCGATTCAAGGGCGGCGTGCTTGGCGAAGTGCCTACAGTCGTTGCTGGAAACATGCTGGATGTGGCGTCGTGGGAGATGAGCGAGACCGTGGCGCAGATGCTCATGCACGGTTTTGAACACGTGCGCGGCTGGGAGTTCAGCTCAAGCGCCCCTCTGTCCTGCCGGGAGTGCGACACCATCAAGACGATTGTAATGGGGCAGGGTGACCTCTGTCGGCGCTGCGGAGGCGAAGGGCACTTTGCCACCGGATGTGTGCATGAGATCCAACCCTGGCTCATGGACCTCGAGAAGTTGAAGATAGCCTCGGCCCCTGCTCCGGTTCCGGCCCGCAACATGATCGCTGTGGCAGCCATGGCCTATGCCTGCCACTCCTCCGCTGTGCCCGTTGTGCCCGTCGTGCAGAAGACGGCCTTGCCCGCGTTTGAGCTGCCAGTGCTGACGCCGCTCTGCCTCAATACGCCGTCACCACAGACTGTGCCTCAACAGCCGTGCGGTGCGCCTGTGCCGCCCCTGCGTCTCTGTGCGACAAGAGCTTTCGCCGGTGCCCGTGGCGGGGTCGTGCTGTGCACACGGTGTGGGCGCGACTCCCACCAGGCCTCCTCGTGCTTTGCGCACAAGCATTTCAACGGCAGCGAGCTCAGACCACGGAGCCCGAAGGGGGGTTGAAGCCCGGGTTGTGTATTATTCAAGTGTTTTTGTGTATTGTAATAGAAAAATCAATTGTATCTGTTGGGTGTGGCGTGCTCCTCTGAAACTGTGACATTGTATCGGAAGATGTCGAATTCGAATGGAATTACAATGCTGCTGGTGATGGTGGTGTGTGTGTCACTCATGTGTGTGCCCTTTGAATTGTTTGACCTCAGAGTGGTGAACTCTGAAGGTCGCGTCGACCTCGTCGGCGAGCTGCGTCGCTCTGGGGACCTCATTGTGAACTTTCCCAACGACACGGATCCACGTCATAATGTGACGAAGCGCGGCGCTGCCGCCCTTATTCGACCTTATGTGAAAGTGACGAAGCACCCAGCCGTCACGAACCCCCGGATGCCAGAATTCGCTTTCAACAAATCCAGGATATAAACGCGAGCAAAAAAGGTGCGCAATGATGAGTGCCTCGTCTCAGATTCTGTCGCTCCTGGTCCTGCTGTACGGGTCTGCGCTGTGCTCGTGCTTCAAGACCGGTGTGGCGCAGTTGCCTCTGCCGCCGTCGCCGAGACGCGTGTGGTCCATGTGCATGAGCGATCCCGACTTGCACCCTAAGCCGCTGATGCCCGGGATGCCGGCCGCTGAGCTGGGCTCGAGCGATGCCCGGTTTCGCGCCCTCGACACGCGTATGCTGCGTCTGGAACGCCGACACATTGTGTTGCAAGCCCTGGTCGAGGACGTGTGCTCGGCGCTGCTGCACTGCGACGACGTCGCGCTCATGGAGCGACACGCGCGGAGCATGGGCGACATCTACCTCGACACCGGCTTCACGACGACGCGCCGCCCGCGCATGGTGCGCCAGGAGATTGTGCAGATCATGAACAGACACAACATCTCGGACAAGCCGCTGATGTACACGTGGAACAACAATCGCTTCTCGGTGCAGAAGCGCTCAGGGGAGCGCGACGAGCACGGCAGCAATAATTTGGATTAGTTCGCTCTGGGGTCTAGTGGAGTGGTTTAGGTTTTCTGACATTTTGAAATGCATTAAAATTTTGAAATGCATTTATTTTCTCAGATGAAAGTGTCTCGTGAGAGGATGCAAAGAGCATCATCATGCAGGTGCAGGAAGATAATGATGCAGAGGATGTTGCGGATGGTCCCGTTCCGGCTTCGCACGAGTGCATCTGTGTGCAGGAAGTGCTGTACTTGATGTCGCACGTCTCTGCTGTGGGTCCGGATTTCCCCACTTCGCTGGAGGGAGTCCGAAGCACCGTCAAGGAGATGTTTGCGTCTGATTGCATGGTGACTGTCGACTTTTCGGACGTCCGAGGGTACAACGTGCCGTTGACCGTGCTGGTTTGCTGCGAGATTGCCTACATCAACGGGTTGAAGCGCTGCAACCACCTTAACAGCCTCATGGTCAAGGTGATTTCTCGTGCGGAGCCTTCGAGTGGTATGTGGGCGGAGACGACGTATCCCCTGCCCAAGTTCTCGCTTCTTGTGCGTCGTGTCAATAAGAACGGCTTGGTGTACGGCAACACAATCAGAATCGACAACAGGCACGTCGTGCCCACTCTCCTCGAGCGCGAGACGCTGGCCCTGCAAGTGCTGCAGAAAATGACGAAGATGTGGACCTCAGAGACGAGAGTGGTTTTGCAGGTGCATCCCGAGAGGCTCGAGGTGCAGCGGCTCACGGCAGAGTACTGGGGCAACAACAACAAGTTTTGCAAGCCCTCTGATGAATTCAGCGTCGTCTCTGCCTCGTACATGATCAACATTTCGATGCTGAGCTCGTACATTCACACTTTCGCATGGAACCAGGCCGATCACGGCTTCCGGCTGGATGCCCCCGGTGTGCTCGCGAAAGTGTCGTCGTTTGTGGATGTGCGTTTGATGGGCACCAATCTCAATGTCGAGTGCGCCATCTGCATGGAGCCCCGGCGCAAGTTTGCCCACATTCGGCTGGGCTGCCCGTGCGGGGAGGCTGGCTCGGTGAAGGGCGCCGTGTTGCACCTCAAGTGTGCCTTGACCTGGCTGCTCAACCAGGAAAGGATGTGGGATCATTACTACGACCACACCCAGGGGCCCAGCCCGCACGGGATGGACTCGCCGTCGTGCCCCTTCTGCAAGTGCCGCCTCCGGGGCAAGTCGCCTGACATGTCGCGAATCACGGCGAGCATGATCAATGGACACCATGTCGTGGACCTGGACAACGATCGCCTTGCATACCTCGAGCACATGAACTTCTTGCTTCAGGCACGCAACTCGTTCCCAGTGGCGCTGACGCATATGATGGTGCCCTTCAGCGCGGGAGCGATAATGGAGCACATTCCGACGCTCAGCAACGAGCTCCGAGACACGGTGTGTATAACCTTCCCGACTGCCGAGTCTCTCTTTCGCAGCGCTGGAGGCGCGCAGGCGCCGCGCGCTGTGGCAGACACGCACCTGGTGCAGGGAGGCAATAAAACACCGGACCAGACCTATGCTTTGGTGGATGACGCGCTTCCCTCCGTCGCGGTGTCTTTTCCGTACCAGAGCGACGAAGTGCAGACGGGGGTCGACAGGTACAACAGCATGATATACTACATCGCCGTGTCGTGCGACCTGCGGTACTCGACGCAGCGCCAGAACCACCGCGCTGAAGGGAATGTGTGAGACTGATGCCGCATACATGCACTAGTGAAGCGTAGATGTAGAACTCGGGGTTGTTTTGTTTTACTCTTGTTGGTATATAAACACTCTTTCCTGCGTGACATATGCGAGCTCTGGCGCTACTCTGTGTGTGGTCTTGTCTCGCAGCAGCAATGCTGGGTTGCGTGAGAGGCAATCGCGGCCCGTGCCCTGGTGGGGATTTTCACGAAAGTGGCTTCCAGTGCCCTGATGGGTGGACCTTTGTGCCGGGATTTGGGCGCTGTTTGGGCAAGTGGACAACAAGCACACAAACATTCAACGACGGCAATATACATTGTAGTCCAGACAGAATGGTGTTGCCGAAAACCAATGATGAGAACAACGTTTTGCAAACCTTTAGAGGTACTATTAACATGCAGAGGAACATGTGGGGAGGGTCGTCAAGGAGAGTAGGAGCCAGGACAATATGGAACCCGGCGGTGCCCACAACAACAAAAGGTACTCTGCCATGGGCGCCGAGCGAACCCACCTCTACAAATGGGGCGGGGGATGAAAACTGTTTGCAAATCCGGGCTGGCGGCCAGTGGAATGACGAGCAATGCGGCGAGTACGCGTGGCCACAAAATTTGAATCTACAAGCGGTCATGTGCGAGTATCCGCACGCATTCCAGTGCATCGCGTGCACAACGGCCTCGTGCGGGCACGGCCACTTCCGCGCGCCGTGCGGGCCGACCGCCGACACCGGGTGCAGTGCTTGCGCCGCACACACCTACGGCGAGCTGACTCGCACAACAACTTGCGTTGAAACGTGTGCCATCGGCCAACGCGTCAATGATGCGAAGTCGGGCTGCGTAATGTGCGACGCGGGCAAGATTTCGGCCGCCGCAGCTGCGACATGCACTGACTGTCCAACTAACTCTTGGACCGGATCTGGTCGGGCGGCATGCTTCTGCAACCCGGGGTACGAGGACGTCAGTGGCACGTGCACGCTCTGCGCGGTGGGTCAGACTTCTGTCAGCGGCGACACGTGCCAGGATTGCGGCGCTGGCCAGACGGACAATGGTGACAGGACCGGGTGCGTATCGTGCAGCATTGGCTTTTATTCTCCCGTGCGGTCTGTGTGTCTGCCGTGCGAGAAGGGCAAAATTTCCGCGACGCCCTTTGTTGAGTGTGTTTTCTGCGACGACTTCATGACTTCAGACGGCACGGGCGGCATGTGCTTTGTGCCGTCGTGTCCGGCAGGTCAGTTTGCCCCCGTCGACAATGTGGCTGTCGCCATGCACTGGGACCACTTTTGCGAGCCTTGCCCATACAATTCAATTTCACAAACAGGACAAACCTTCTGCGTGCAGTGCGGGGCCGGCAAATTCGCCAATGACGACAAGACGGAGTGCCTTCCCTGCGGCGACGCGCAGTTTGACCTGGTGTTGCCGTGGAATTCGCGCGGGATTTCGGTGGAATCTGACGACGAGTCTTCCGAGCGCTGGGCTTGGATTTTGGCTGGCGATTTGCTGAGTGTGCGCACGCCGTGCATGTGCGCGAGCGGGCGCTTATCGCCGCTCGAGTCGTTGGCGACGGCAGGTGTGGTAAACGAGGGCAGTCAAGACGCAGCACAGGCTATCTCGAGTTGCCGTGCTTGTGTCTTGGGGCGCCTCAACCACCCGCTGCTGCTCACTCTGCCAAGCAAATCTAGCCAATTGTATTACGGAGACACTGCCCCTGTTCCTTTCGACGCGAGCCTGCACTTTCAGGCGGATAACCTCTGCGAAGAGTGTCAGGCGGGGTCTCACTATTTCCAGAAAGAGGGGGGCGTAGGCTTCCAATGCCTTCCATGCAAGCCCGGCACTGTGCAGCCTCGCGCTGGCCAGCCGGCCTGCCTGCCGTGTCTGATGGGGCAATATGCCGACGAGTCTGGGCTGTCACAATGCATTCTATGCGCCCTCTGTCCCGAGGGCCAGTTCCGACGCGGGTGCGGGCGGGCGCCGCGCACCGACCCTGGTATCTGTGAGACTTGCCTGCTGCGCTGCGAAGAGGGCTCGATGCCTACGGCCTGCATCAATCGCCTGGGCGTGTCGGCAGACCCGCCTGCGTGCAAGCGCAAGGAATTTTTGACGCGCACGCCGCTCTGCCAAAGCAACCGCAACGGCGACACCATGGACCGCGGGCTCGGCCTCGGCGGATTTGATTTTGAGACCATTTTCGGCGCCAGCGAGCTCGAGGTGCCCTTCCAGTGCAGCCGCGTGTGCGACGCCCGGGGCGGCCCGATCGACACGATGACGTGCGACGGCCCGTACGCGTGCAACCGCATGACGTGCACCATGGAGTCGTCGTACCTCGACACGGACCTCAACGACTTTCGCGTGGCGCGCGCCTGCCCCGTCGAGCTCTCGAGCGCCGAGACGTCGCAGCCCCTGGCCAACGTCGACATGCTCAGGCGCAAGCGCCAGGTGGCGTGCCAGCGCTGCTCCGAGTGCGGGGCCATCCCCCTCGCCGGGGTGCGCGGCCTGCACGACTGGGGCCGCGGCTGCGTGCGCGAGTGCTCGCTGGTCGAGTGCCTGCAGAACGAGGTCTACGACTGGACCGACCACAAGTGCAAGCGCTGCGACCAGCTCGCCAACGTGAGCCTGTGCACGCACGAGCAGTCGCAGAGCGCGCAGCTCGCGACACAGGACGTGTCGGGCAACCGTCCCAAGCTGCGCTTCCAGGGGTGCCGGGCCAAGCTCAACCCTCAGGAGGAGCCGCTCACGTATGGCGCCTGCGAGAGCTGCCGCGGCGACGCACACGACTGCTCGGGCCTGCCTGGGCCCGCGGCCTTTCATGCCGGGTGCGAGTCTGGCTGTCAGCCGTGCAGGCACAAGCAAAATCTGGTGCTCACCTCGGCGCGGCGCTTTGTCACGGAGGAGGGTCGGGTCGAGCCACTCTACTGCCAGGTCAGCGAGTGCACCCCGCTGCCGCCGGACAACACGCCGAAGACGGGGCTCAAGGACATGGGCTCCATGTGTGAACGCACCTGCGACGCCAGCCCGTGCGAGGACGGCACTGTGCGCCTCGAGTGTTCTCTGCCGCACGACACCCGATGCGTGCCCGTGCACCCCCTGCTGGCGCCCGGACAGAGCCGGCAGGGCATTGTCCCGGCGCACGCCAACCTGCTGGAGCACCCCGACAGCGCGCGATACCACTTTTCCAACTTTGAAAACGCACTGGTCAATGTCGACGGCGCGGCACAGGACCTGCACCAGTGCGTGTGGAACGCCGTCGACGTGCGCGACAACGACATGAACCCGGCTGGCGTCTCGTTTACCTTTTTCCCGCCGGCGCGCACCTACGCCTTCGGACTGGACGAGTATGGGAGCAAGTTCTGCCACCGCTGGATGCGCGACCCTCAGCTAGTCTACCCGCTACTCCCGCTTCAAAACACAGTCTCGTTTGCGAGCGACTTTCCGCGGCGCGTGCTGCTCAACGCGTCGGCGCGCGTGCAGCACTACGCGTACTCGGGCGACGGCCACAGCGAGGTGGCTACCGTGGCCGAGATGCCTCGGCCTGTTCTCTTTCCCGACGTCTATGCCGGCGACCTCTATCTCAACGTCGACCTGCACCGCACGTCCAACGCGAGCGTGTCCGTGTTTGTGCCCGACGACCGCGACATGGACACGGCGGCATGGATCCCGTCGCTGGTCTTCTCGGCGCTGGTGGCGGACTCGACGGCGCCCTCTACTGTGGCGCGGCCCGCGCTCGACGTTGAAACCGTGTGGGTCAGCCGCTCGCCGCCTGGCATTGTGAAAGTCAGCCTGCGGCTCAACACCGTGCACAGCGTCTTCAAGCTTGCTGCGTTTGAGGGCGTGCACTGTGAGCCGCAACTCTGCCGTTTCGCGGTGCTCGCGTCGCATACGGCGGCCGGCGGCTCGGTGTGGGTCTCTAGCAACAATGTCTCGCAACCCGACTATCCTTTGACGCGCACCTTTGCTGACATGACGCTGGCGTCACCTCGAGTCGCTGGACTCTCAGTGGTGCGGCGCCAGTTTCCTCTCAAATTACCCTCGTCTAGCGTGGCGCAGTACACATCGCAAAATTTCACGCAGCTCGCGGTCAATGAGCGGGCGTCTTCCTGTCATGTGCTGCTCGTGGTCGACAAAAAATCGCTCGCGTGTCTACAGCTTGGATCCAGCCCCGCTCACGGTACCGTGACGCCGGTGAACCTCGGCGCAACGCGTCTGGAATTATTGTCGCTGGTGGTGGGCTTGGCCATGTGCGGCCCCGATTCGCTGATCTTGCTTGAACTGTCTGCTGACTTTGGACAGCAGCTGCTTCTGCACAGTCACGACCTCGCCATCACTCGCAACGTGCAGTTTTCCACGCCCGATGTGGTGGCCATCGCGTGCGACCCAGCCACCGACGACGTGTGGCTGCTCCGCCGGGTGAGGACGACGGCGGCCCTGCAATTCACCATAGTGCGCACCACGCTCTTTGGAGCGCGGGACGCGAGTTTGTTGCTTCGTCTCGAAGCCTCCACAACCTCGTTCACAAATATGCTGGCGTCCATTTTCACCGACAACCCCAGTCTGGCGCTTTCAGACGAGGACACACATGCGATGTCTGTGTTTCCGGGCACCGCCAGCCGCAAACTCTTTGTGGCGTTTGCCTTTGTGCCGGCACAGCACCGCTACCTGGTGCTCCTGCAAGACAGCGGCGAGATCATCGAGCAGCAGTGCTCGCTGCTGAGCGAGTATCCGGGGCTGGAAGCGACAATCACGTCGGTGGCGTGGACCTCGGAGTCCAGCCTGGTTCTGCGCCTGCAAAACAACATCTACACAGCGCAGTGTGATGGCGCTGCGCTTGAGCTGCGACACGTGCCCGTGGCCTCGATTCCCAACACGCCGTTTGTACTGTATGGCTCCTCGTACATATCGCTTCTGACGCCTCGCCTCGTCGAGCTCTCGTCCAACATGCTCGGCGCGGATCTGGCGCTGGAGCCGAATGCCGCTGGATTCTGCGTCTTTGTGTCGGCCCCCCGCACTGACGTTTCGGTGATTCGCCTGCAAAACGCCTACCTCGGCGACCGCACCGTGGTGCTCGACGCCTTCTTTGACACCGGGCAACTGTTGCAGCACTCGGCACTCGGTTTCCTCGATGCAGTCGATTCCCTGCGCGTGCTCGGAACTGTGCCAAACGCTGTTGCAGAGGCCAGTGTGCACGTGGTGGTAAATCTGCAGCCCACCGCGCAACTCCCGCAGCACCCGCTGTATGCGCACATGGCACGCGCCATCCTGCTCGGGGCAGCGCGCAGCTCCTTCTGGAACACCGCGCACACGCACCTGGTCGAGGCGCAGCTCTCGCTTCCGTGCGCGGCTTACGCTACTCTGGCCTTAAACGATGCCAGCAGCACACGGTTGCAGGCGCGTGCAAGCGCAAGCGGACAGTGCGGGTCTGCCTGCGCGGTGCTGCACCTCACCCTGGTCGAAAGCTGGGACGCGTCGTTTGCGCCGAGTTGGCACATTGCGGGCGGGACAGCCTATGTCAAGGACGACATTGGATCGCGCGCCTCGCCTGTCGCAGCGCTCACGGAGCTGCGACTCTTCGAGGGAGCGCGACTGTCGCGGGTGCATGCAGTCGCTTTTTTCTCATCGGTGCAGTTTGCTTGCGCCCACGTGGAGCAGGTCGGATCCAGCCATCAGTGGCAACGTCTCCGAACGGTGACGAGCGCGCATAGCATGCTGGCGAAGCAGGGTCTGGCGGTGCGCGTTTCGCGTGCCGCACAAGGGGGGGAGTCGTGGACCGTGCCACGCTCGCTGGCTCTCGACGCCCTGCAGGTCCTGGTGGTGCTCACGAGCGGGGTGGCGTTTCCGCTGCAGGCGACCGGGGTCAGTGTTGTGGCTTCGAGGCAGCCGTCCGACGTGTCGGCGTGGATCGCTCACGTGCACTGCTGCGGGCCCACCACCGACTTGTATCTGAGCGTGTGCCCGCTAGACGACGGATTCTATGTGCTGAACACGCAGCGCCAGTGCGCGATGCTCGCGCAGGTGGGAACCCGGCAGTGTGCAGCACGAAGTTACGTGGTGGCGCGGGGCAGCTGCCACTGCCACAGCACGTGTTCGCCGCAGAACATGCGCATCACGAGCCAGACGGGTGTCGCGCTGATGCTCGGCAAGCCGGTCAACTTCTGCCCCGCGGACCAATTTCCGCGCGACCTGTCCTCTGCCGACACATCGCCGGCCAATTGCGGGCCTGCGTCAGGCACAGGATCTGATGAGACGGTAGCTTCGGGTGCGGTGATCACCACGGGCACGTCTGCCATTGCGTTTGTGGACGCTGTGTCTATCTTTTTCGTGCCCATGTACGTGCCTACGCGCGCCGAGCTGTCCCTCATCGACTTGCAGGGTGTCATGTTTGGCGAAAACAATGTGCACACGGACAACTGGCAGCGCGTCTTTGTCCTCGTAACCCTCGAAACACGCATATTCGCCGCAGAAAAGGCGGCTTGTGAGTATCGCATACGGCTGGCCGGACTGTCCGCCGCACACGGCGTGCTGGCACGCTCGGCGCACAGTCGCCTTCATGAACTGGGGTGCACGGTGCGCCTCGACGCGCGCGGGGTGGGCGAGTGCCATCTCGAGGTGCCCACGTCCCTGGCAATGCTTACGTCGCACCGCCGGGTCGCGCTCATTGCCGAGGTCGCGGGGGTAACAGAGGCCAGCGCCGCTGCGAGCGAGCGCCTGCGTTGCGAGTGGCCCGAGAGAGACCTCTTCACGGCCTCGCTGGTCCCGTACATGTCGATGAATACGTGCGAGCACGAGCAGTTTTGGTCCGAGGACGCGCGAGAGTGCGTCTCGTGCCAGCTCGCCAACAACGAGATTGTCAACAACGTGTGCGGCCCCGGGGCCTACATTCGCGGCTGCGACGCCGTTTCGCACCTCGACAGCAGCGTCGTCGCCGAGTGCCAGCGGTGCGTCAACGCCGACCACAATGCCGACGGCTCCTACGAATGGCTGGCGGGAATCTGCCAGTGGCAGTGCGCCCTCAACTTTTACCTGCACGCGACCGCACGCTGCGAGCCGTGCACAGAGAGCCTCCGTCAAGTGTGTGGCGTGACAGCTGGACAGAGGTGGCAGCAGTGTTCGCGCGACACAAACGAACAATGCGCCCCGTGCCCGCCGGTGCTGCGTGGCGTCTACTCTGCGAATGAGATGTTTGTGGGCGCTCAGCCTGGCGGAGCCGAGTGTCAGACAGTGTGCCGCCCCGGACACTACCGTCTCCTCGACTCGTGCCGCGTGTGCGCCTCGATTCCAAACCTCCAGCTGCAACTGGACTTCCAGCACGGCTCGACACGAAACTTTTACCGCTTCCAGGAGTGCGCAGGCGCGCTCGACACCCTTCCAGTGCTGTGCACTTCGCTGCCCAACGGTGACTACACGGGAGACGCCAACACCACCGGAACGTCTTGTGCCTTTGAGTGCCACGCGGGCTTTCACGCTATCCTGGGCCAATGTGTTTCTTGCGCCGTGCCCCGCGGCCGCAACGGCGCCGCGCTGGTTGCGGCGGCCTTTGCCTTTGTCAGCACAGCCTGCGACTACGAGTGCCGGGCCGACAACAAGTATGTGATGCGCGACGGCAGCTGCACCTTATGCGACGCATCCAGTTGCGCCAGCGGCTTGTACCTCGCAGGCGCAACGTGCACCGAGTGCCGCCCGTGCGTGCGCATGGCCCTGCAAAACGGCCTCTTTATTTCGCACGGGGAGCTCGACGCGCCGGCTTCGTGCGCCGAGCAGTGCGCCCCGGGCTTCTTTGCCGACTTTGAGCTCTGCGTGGCGCACTCCATCCTCACGTGCGACGCCGGAGAGTACCAGCTGCCGGGGACCGCCGTGTCTGACGTCATGTGCCTCCCCTGCCAGGACTGCCACGGACGGCGCCTGGTCGACGCGTGCACACCCTCGCGCAACGCAATCTGTGCCGCGTGCCCTCCCCTCGGTGTGAATGAGGAGTACACCGACACACAATGCTCGAATCGGTGCGTGTCGGGCGCGCTCCGCGACGCCGCTGGGGCCTGTGAGCTCTGCGCCACCGAGTGCGTGCCGGGCACCTTTCGCGACTACGCGTCGTCGGCAAGCTGTGCCCATTGCGAGACGTGTCCCCCGCTGCACAACAATAGCCTGTTTGTCGACGAGTGCACGTGGGCCTGCGCAGTGGGCTTCACCTTGCACGCCAACACCTCCCGCTGCGAAGCTGAAGTCTCCAGTATGGCGCCCCGCGACGAGCCTCTCACGATTCGCGTGCAATGCAGCGAGTCGGAGTTTCGCGTGGGAGAGTTTGAGTGCCGCCCGTGTACCGAGCTGGGCGTTGTATTACCAGCCGCAGAGGGCTTCAACGTCCGGTGGCGCTGGAGTCGGTGGGCCGAGCGCGGCGCCGGCCTGTGCGAGTTTGAGTGCCTCACCCCGTACCTGCTCTTTCTGGGAACAGACGGCAGCAAGATTTGCTACACGTCCGAGGAGTACACTGCGCACGTGCGCCTGCTGCACAGCGAGCTTTTCCCGGAAGAGGTCCCTGTGCAAAAGCCGGACATGATATCGCGTGCCGTGCACAATATCACAGAGAGCATCTCGCGGGATTTTCCGAAAGCATACATGGTGGAAATCGTGGTCGTCTCTTCCGTGGTGGGAGCGGTGCTTGTCCTCGCTGTGTTATTTTAAAGAATTTAATGAAAGATCTTATCGAAAAATGTCAAATATCGTCTGAGTCTCTCACAAACACACCGCGCCTTGCGGGCACGGCTCGCAGGAAGCCAAGCCCCCATACAAAGGGACCCACATGGCGTCTCCGGCGCGCAGATTGTACCGCAGCACAGTCTGCTCCGCCTGCGCCTGTGTAATAAACGTGGGCGTGTGCGAGAGTGTGACGGTTCGCCCCACATGCCGAGAAAGCGCAGCAGACGCGCTGCCCGACGCCACGATCACGAGCGCGCCGGGCTGCCCGTGCAGAATGATCGTCGCGTTGGCCTCGCAGTCGGTCGTGCACGCGTAGAGCAGCAGCGAGCCGCCGCGGTGGCTCACCGTCACCGTCACGTCTCGCAGCATCGCGTTCGCCGCGGGCGTGAGGACCAGCGCGCGCAGGCGCCGCGCCGGGTCCGCCGCCACCGCGCACGGCAAACCGTCGCCGTAGCCCGCGCACAGCACGGTGGTGTTTAGGTCCGTCTCCGAGGGCGCGCCGACGCTCGTGACGTACACGTACTCGGTGCCGAAGTTGTCGATGAAGCCTGCCGGGCACGTGCACGCGCTGGCCAGCACCGATCCGAGGAGCGACGCCGACAAAGGCGCAGTGCATGTGGAACACGCTGCGCTCCCTGCGACTGGCTTGAACTTGCCCGCTGCGCACAAATTACAGACCCCCGCGCTGCCAGTCGATCCCGCTGCGCACACGGCCACGCACGCGCCGTTGATGCTGCCGGGGCCCACGGGCCCAGACTCCCACACCTCCGGCGGCGCGCAGAAGCAGGCGGCGATGCTCGTGGAGGCGTTTTGTGCAGTAGTGGCGCGCGCCACACACGCTATGCATTGGCCTGTTCCAACGCCCGTCTTGTAGAACCCTCGCAAGCAAGCCTCACACCCGCGCCAGTCGCCCGTAAACCCCGCGAGGCACTCGCACGCCGTCCGGTTGTTGTGGGTCGCGTCGGGGTCCAGCGCCGAGTTGGCTCCGCAATTAATGCATGCCTCGTTGCCGGGGTGCAGCTTCTGCGCCGGGCGGACGCACGCCTGGCACGTGCCGCCGACGAGCTCGAAGTCGGCCTTGCACACGCACTGGGTGATGGATGTACTCGCCGTCTCCTGCGTGGTGGTGTGGCCGAGACATGCGGCGCACAACATGTTGCCTGCAGCTGCTTTGTAGCTGCCCACGAGACAGGCAGAGCACACGCCAGCCACCCTCTCGTAGCCCGCCTGACACTCGCATTGCGCTATTGAAGTGAGTCCACCTTGCGCCGTGTACGAGCCCAGCGGACAGGGGGTGCACGCGAGGCGCGAGCCGTCGTTGTAGGTGTTGACGGGACACGGCTCGAGGTTGGCGCCTGATGACGTGGCCTGTAATCCTGCGGGGGCGACGCTGAGGCCGGGACAAGTAGTCTCATCCTTGAGTGCCGTACTTGTCGACACACACGCGTAACACTGAGTCTCACCTGCCCTGTTGTTGAACGTGCCTGTTGCGCACCGGCTGCAGCCCTGCGTATTCGCGTTCCACAAATACCCGATCTGACACACGCACGCATCCACGCGCGTCTGGTTCGTCAGCGTGTGGTGTGAGAACGCGGGGCACGGCGTGCACGCGTGGTCACCCGCAAGCGCCTTGTACGTGCTCGCGATGCACGTGTAGCACAGCTGGTGGAAAGGTCCGTGCTGTGAGCCCGCCGGACACACCAGCCCGCACGGCCCGCCGGGCAGGCCCTTGTAGCCCGCGATACACAAGCAGTTGGTCCTGAGCGTAGAGGCGCTGGCGGACGAAGAAAACGCGGGACACGGCTCGCACGCGGCCGCGCCCGTCTCGTCCTTGTAGGTGCCGGACGCGCACTCCAAGCACGTGCCGCCGTTTTGGCCGGTGAGGCCGACGTTGCATTCACATGCGTTCAATGCAGTGTTGAACGCGGAGCCCGGACGACAACATGGTCCGCCCGCAGGTCCCGCAAATCCAGCATTGCATGTGCAGTCATTGACAGAAGTGCTGCCCGTGACAGAATTAGAATTCGGCAAACACATCTTGCATTCAGAAAAGTCCTGGTATGTCGCGGCTGGACACCTGATAGTGCACATAGTAACCGAAGTTGCGGCGATGGGCGAGATGTGGTGAAGGGGACAGTTGCTGCACTGCGCGGCCCCAGGGAGAACTTTGTGTGTCCCTTCGTTGCAAGCGACGCAAGCTGCGGGCTGCCCCGTGTAACCTGGTTTGCACTCGCACGCCAGGCCGTTGGCCGTGCGCTGTGCGGTGCTCTGGCATACCACGACACACATAGTAGCCGAAGTTGCGGCGATGGGCGAGGTGTGGCCCAGGGGACAGTTGCTGCACTGCGCGGCCCCAGGGAGGAATTTGTGTGTCCCCTCGTTACAAGCGACGCAAGCTGCGGGCTGCCCCGTGTAACCTGGTTTGCACTCGCACGCCAGGCCGTTGGCTGTCTGCTGTGCGGTGCTCTGGCATACCACGACACAGGCTCCAGCTCCAATGCTTCCCGGGAGTGCCATGCCGGACCCAGGGCAGGCGACGCACGCTTCCAGCACGCTTTCGCCCCGGCCCATGCGCGCGACGACGTCGGATGTCTCAGCAGCGGAGAGCAAGCGGTCGACGGCGTAGAATCCGGCCACGGCCGCGTTTACAGACTGAGCGGAGCCGTGAACGGTGCTGCTGAAACC
>Ga0335396_10003690_pt1 | contig 17350 bp, 18 predicted proteins | sample FRY02_FD_205743 | JGI IMG/M metagenome (GOLD analysis project Ga0335396, IMG submission 205743) | Freshwater microbial communities from Lake Fryxell liftoff mats and glacier meltwater in Antarctica - FRY-02 (spades assembly) (version 2) | ecosystem: Environmental > Aquatic > Freshwater > Ice >... | reverse complement strand
CGTGTCATCAGGTAATTGCCCATCACCTGCTGCCAGCGGTATTTGGCCTCTTTGGGCACGGCGGCATAGCCATAGCCGGGCAGGTCGGCCAGCACCGCGTCGGTCACGCCCTGCTTGCCGAGGGTGAATAAATTGATGCTTTGTGTGCGGCCCGGCGTTTTGGACGCATAGGCCAGCCGGTGTTGCTGCGTCAAGGTGTTGATGCAGGTGGATTTACCGGCGTTGGAGCGACCCACGAAGGCAATCTCTGGCACCTCGATGCGCGGCAGGTGTTTCAGCTCTGGCGCGGTCGTCAAAAACTTGGCCGTGTGCAGCCAGCCCATGGCAATTTTGGGGTTCACTGGGGCAAGAGTGGCTGCAATGGGTGTACTGGAAGATGGTGAGGTCATATCGGGAGGGCGGGCTGTCGTGGTGGTAGAAAATGGGGTTTTTGGGGTCAGAGTCCAAATTCATCGTGCCTTTGGCACGCCCGCCGGGTGCGATGCTCTGCATCGCAATGAAATTGGCGTCTGACCCCAATAACCCCACGCCAAACGGGAAACGCGCCCAAGGCATTGTAAAATCAGAAGGTTATAAGTTTTGCGCGCCAACCCATTAAAACATCCCCCGATATGAAGCTGCCTGTTACCTCCCTTGTTACTTCCGTATTGGCTGCCCTTCTGGTGTTGCCAGCCCTGTCCTATGCTGCAACTGGGGCCGCAGCTCCTGTAGTGGTTAAGCTCAGCAAGCCTGATCTGGTCCGCGGTGAAGCGACCTACACGGCGCTGTGCGTCGCCTGCCACGCGGTGGACGGCAATTCCGGCACGCCGGTGAACCCCAAACTGGCCCAGCAGCATCCGGAATACTTGGTCAAGCAGTTGCAAGAGTTCAAATCAGGCAAACGTAAAAACGCCATCATGTCGGGTTTTGCATCGGCGTTGTCGGAAGACGACATGAAAAATATCGCTTACTGGGCCGCTTCGAAAAAAACCAAGCCTGGTTTTGCCAAAGATAAAGAGCTGGTCACTTTGGGCGAGCGCATTTACCGCGGCGGGATCTCTGACCGCCAGGTGCCCGCCTGTGCCGGTTGTCACAGCCCGACCGGCGCCGGAATTCCGTCGCAGTACCCGCGTCTGGGGGGGCAGCACGCTGAGTACACCGCGTCCCAACTGACCGCTTTCCGCGATGGCGTGCGCAACAACAACCTGCCAATGACGCAGGTGGCTGCCAAATTGAATGACAAGGAAATCCGCGCGGTGGCTGACTATATAGCCGGGTTGCGCTGAATACCCCTGAAAAACAAGTGGCATCCATGGCTTGGGAGTATTTTCCAATCCAAGTATGGGCGTAGTAATCGGCCCACTGCCGCAAATCGCGCCGACAGAAGACAGGGGAAATCGGCGCGACAGCTTTCCGGAAAAATGCAATAACAATGCTCGAAGCAACCAACCTTGAGTGCGTGCGTGGAGACCGCACGCTGTTCAGCAAGCTCGGTTTCACGCTGGGCGGCGGCGAACTGTTGCGCGTCGCCGGGGCCAACGGCAGCGGCAAAACCAGCTTGCTGCGCATCTTGTGCGGACTGCTCTCTCCTGCGCAGGGAGAGGTGCTCTGGCGCGGCAGCAGCATCAGTTCATTGCGCGAGGAATACTGGAAAGAAATCGTCTACCTCGGGCACTCGAATGCGGTGAAGGACGGGCTCACCGCCCTGGAAAACCTGATGGTGACATGCACACTCGCGGGCATGAAAGTCGACCATGAGCAGGCCAGCGCTGCGTTGCGTTGTTTCGGGCTCGCGGAGTGCGAAGCGCTGCCGGCAAAAGTGCTGTCCCAGGGACAGCGCCGCAGGGTGTCGCTGGCACGCCTGATCCTGAGTAAGCATCTGCCGCTGTGGATTCTCGACGAGCCATTCACCGCGCTCGACGCGGCTGCGGTCGACTACATGCAGACGCTGATTGCAGGGCATGTCGCACGCGGCGCCACGGTCGTGCTCACCACGCACCAGGAAGTGCGGATCGCAAGCGCAACCATGGTCACCATCGACCTCAACGCGCGGACTATCTGACATGCTGACAGCGCTGCGTTGCGTGATCAACCGGGATCTGCTGCTCGCGCTGCGACACCGCGCCGACGTGCTGACCGCCCTGCTGTTCTTTGTCATCGTGGTAAGCCTGTTTCCGCTGGGCTTGGGCCCCGAACCCAACCTGCTGCGCTCGATTGCGCCGGGTGTGATCTGGGTCGCTGCCTTGCTCGCCTCGATGCTTTCGCTGACCCGCATGTTCTCGGAAGATCACGCCGACGGCACGCTCGAGCAGATGCTGCTCGGCGCAAGTCCGCTGGGTGTGATCGTCGTGGCCAAAGTCACCGCACACTGGCTCGTCTCGGGTCTGCCCCTGGTGCTGATCGCGCCGGTCCTGGCGCTGCAGTTTGACTTGCATCAATCGCTGCTCGGAGTGCTGACGCTATCCTTGCTGCTCGGCACCCCGGTCTTGAGCCTGATCGGCGCCATCGGGGCGGCCCTGACGCTTGGCTTGCGCGGAGGGGGAGTTTTGCTTTCGCTGCTGGTGTTGCCGCTTTACGTGCCGGTGCTGATCATAGGCGCCGGCGCCGTGGATATCGCATCGGCAGGCTTGAGTGCCCAAGGGCACCTCCTGGTGTTGGGCGCATTTCTGGTGGTCGCGGTGGTCTTCGCGCCATGGGCTATCGCCGCTGCGCTGCGCATATCGGCCGAGTAAACGTGAAAGGAATGAGGTTTTAAGGGAACCAAAAGCCAATGGAATGACCATACCTTGTATAGTCACCGTTGATTCTTAACCTTACTGTGGATAATGTCGATTTCGTCTGAAAAAAAAATGACGGGGCCCAGCCGGAAGCGTGGGAATATCAACTGGTTCAAATACGCCTCGCCCCAGACCTTTTTCCCGCTTGCAGCAAAGCTCACCCCTTGGTTCGGGGTCGCGGCGGCGCTGCTGTGCGTGGCCGGACTTTATATCGGCTTCTTCGTGGCCCCGACCGATGCCCAGCAGGGCGAGGCTTACCGCATCATATTCATCCATGTGCCAGCCGCCTGGATGTCGATGTTCATCTATGTGGTGATGGCTTTCTGGGCCGGCGTGGGCCTGGTGTTCAATGCGCGGCTGTCCGGCATGTGGGCCAGCGCGCTGGCCCCGAGCGGCGCGCTGATGGCGTTTATCGCGCTGTGGACCGGCGCGCTGTGGGGCAGGCCGACGTGGGGCACCTGGTGGGTCTGGGACGCGCGGCTCACCTCGACACTGATCCTGCTGTTCCTGTATTTTGGTTTCATGGCGCTACAGGCGGCAATCGACGATCAGCGCCGGGCCGACAAGGCCGGCGCGGTGCTCGCGCTCACTGGCGTGGTCAACATTCCGATTATTTATTTTTCGGTACAGTGGTGGAACACCCTGCATCAGGGCGCATCGGTCAGCCTGACAAGCGCGCCCACCATGGCGGCAACGATGTTTGCCGGCATGATCGTCATGACGCTCGGATTCTGGATGTACAGCATTGCCGCCGCGCTGCTGCGCGTGCGCTGCATCATCTTAGAGCGTGAGCGACGCAGCGACTGGGTCGCACACTATGTGAGGACATTGAAATGAACTGGGCAAGCTGGAACGATTTTGTTGCAATGGGCGGTTATGCGCTCTACGTCTGGGGTTCGTATGGCGTGACGCTCGGATTCATGGTCACGGAAATCGTCCTGTTGATGCTGAGAAAACGCAGCCTTCTCGGACAGCTTCGCCGCACTCCCGGCGCACAGCGGGTGGCGCCATGAAGCCCCGGCACAAGCGGTTCGCGATGATCGCGGTCGGCGTCGCCGCGCTGGGCATCGCCACGACCCTGGTGTTGAACGCCTTCCAGCAAAACATGGTGTTTTTCTTCACCCCTACCCAGGTGGCAGCCAACGAAGCGCCGCAGGGACGCACTTTCCGCATCGGCGGCTTGGTCGAGCCGGGCAGCGTCAAGCGTCAGGCCGACGGGGTGACCGTACAGTTTGCGGTCACCGATACCGCCAAATCGATTCAGGTGGTCTATCGCGGGTTTCTGCCGGATCTGTTCCGTGAAGGCAAGGGCGTCGTGACCCAAGGGCGCCTGTCGGCGGACGGCGTGCTCCAGGCCAGCGAGGTGCTCGCCAAGCACGACGAGAACTACATGCCGCCTGAGGCTGCCGAAGCACTCAAGCAGGCGCAGGCCACACGCCAGCAGGCGGTGCAGACGCTGGTCATTCCCCCCACAACAGGAGTACAGCGCTGATGATTCCAGAACTCGGGCAGTTTGCCCTCGCCTTAGCCCTCACCCTCGCCCTGGTGCAGGGCATCTTCCCCATCGTCGGCGCGGCACGCGGCAACTCTGTGTGGATGAGCCTGGCGCGTCCGGCAGCGCTAGGACAGTTCGTATGTGTCGCCATCGCTTACGGCTGCCTCGTGTATTTGTTCGTTACCAGTGACTTTTCGGTGCTCAACGTCGCCACCAACTCCAATACCCAGTTGCCACTGTACTATCGCGTCACCGCGACCTGGGGCTCTCACGAAGGCTCGTTGCTGCTGTGGACGCTGGTGCTCACGCTATGGACGGTGGCGGTGACGGTGTTTAGCCGCCAACTTCCTGAGGACATGGTGGCGCGGGTGCTGGGCGTCATGGGACTGGTGAGCGTCGGGTTTCTCGCTTTCATGCTGTTCACATCGAACCCGTTCGACCGCCTGTTTCCGGTTCCCTTGGAAGGGCGTGACCTCAACCCGCTGCTACAGGACGCAGGAATGATCATTCACCCGCCGATGCTTTACACGGGCTATGTCGGGTTCGCGGTGGTGTTTGCATTTGCCATCGCCGCGCTGCTCGCTGGCAAGCTCGACGCCGCCTGGGCGCGCTGGTCGCGTCCGTGGGCCACGGCAGCGTGGATCTTTCTCACGCTCGGCATCGCACTGGGCAGCTTCTGGGCCTACTATGAGCTGGGATGGGGCGGCTGGTGGTTCTGGGATCCGGTGGAAAACGCTTCTTTCATGCCGTGGCTGGTGGGGACGGCGCTGATCCATTCGCTGGCGGTGACAGAAAAGCGTGGCAGTTTCCGTAGCTGGACGGTGCTGCTCGCCATTCTCGCCTTCTCCCTGAGTCTGCTCGGCGCCTTCCTGGTGCGATCGGGCGTGGTGACCTCGGTGCATGCCTTCGCCACCGACCCCATGCGCGGCATCTACCTTCTGCTTTTCATCGCCGTGGTGATCGGCAGTTCGCTGACGCTGTTTGCCTGGCGCGCCGCACGTCTGAGTGGCGGCGGCAGTTCCGATCTCGTGTCGCGCGAGTCGGCGCTGCTCACCAACAACGTCCTGCTAATGGCCGCCACCGGCGCGGTCATGCTCGGCACGCTCTATCCTATCGCGCTTGATGCGCTGGGGCTGGGCAAAATCTCCGTAGGCGCGCCCTACTTCGAGGCCGTTTTCGTCCCTATCATGTCGCTCGCGCTGTTTATGATGGGCATCGGTCCACTCATGCGCTGGAAGAAAGCGAGCCTTCCCGAACTCGCGGTCCGCCTGCGCTGGGCCTTCGCTGTCAGCGTGGTGAGCGCGTTGCTGCTGCCGTTTGCCCTCGGTCGCTGGAGCGCCATGGTGAGCTTCGGGCTGCTGCTGGCGGCCTGGATCACCACCAGCTGCGCGTTGCAGCTCTGGGAAAAAGCCGGCCGCCAGTCCGGCGGCACCAGCGCCTGGGCGCGCTTACGCAATACCCCGCGTGCCTATTACGGCATGCTGCTGGCACATTTTGGCATCGCCGTGTTCGTGGTCGGGGTCACCCTGGTGACGGGCTACGAGACCAAGCTCGACGTGCGCATGGCAGTGGGTGATACGGTCGAGGCCGGCGGCTACACCTTCCGCCTGGACGGCGTGGCGCCAGTTGCCGGGCCGAACTACAGCGCTGAGCGCGGCACGGTTCAGGTGACCCAGGCGGGAAAACCGGTCGTCACACTCCTCCCGGAGAATCGTACCTACAAAGTGCAGGAACAGCCGATGACCGAGGCGGCGATTCACCGGAGCATCACGCGCGACCTCTATGTCTCGCTGGGCGAGGCCGTCAGTCCGACGGCGTGGGTGATGCGCGTGCAGCACAAACCCTTCGTCAACTGGATCTGGGGCGGCTGCGTGCTGATGGCGCTGGGCGGTCTGCTGGCCGCGAGTGACCGCAGATACCGCGTTGCCGTGCGCCGCCGTCAGAGCGAAGAGGTCGAAGAGGTGAATGCGGCAACCCCGCGTCTGCAGGTCAAGCCGGCCACTTGAGGTGAATCGAATGTCTGCACCAAAACCGAGCAAGACCTGGGCCTTCCTCCTCCTGCCGGGGATTTTCCTGGCGCTGGTGATACTGCTCGGCGTGGGACTGACGCGCAATCCGAGCGAAGTGCCTTCACCGCTCATCGGCAAGCCCGCGCCGCACTTCGAGCTGCCGCAGTTGCACGCGCCGGACAAGACATTTTCCGAAAAGGACATGCTGGGGAAAGTGTGGCTGCTCAATGTCTGGGCGTCGTGGTGCGCATCCTGCTATACGGAGCATCCCGTGCTGCTCGATCTTGCCAAAAGCCAGGTGGTGCCGATTTACGGACTGAACTACAAGAACGAGCGCAAAGACGCCATGGCCTGGCTGCAGCGCCTGGGCGATCCTTACCAGCTCTCGGCATACGACAGCAACGGCCGGGTGGGTATCGACTATGGCGTCTACGGCCTTCCGGAAACCTATATCATCGACAAACGCGGCGTGATCCGCTACAAGCTGATCGGCCCGGTCACCCCGGATATCGTGAAACATAAAATTCTCCCCCTGGTCCATGAACTCAACCGTGCTTAAGGCATTGACCCTGGCGTTCCTGCTGCTCCTGGGCAGCGCCGCTTCCGGCAGGCAGGCAGCACTGGCGGCGGAAGATCCAGCGCTTGAGCAGCGGGTAAACGCACTCGCCGGCGAGCTGCGCTGCCTGGTCTGCCAGAACCAGACCATCGCGGAGTCGAATGCCCCGCTCGCTATCGACCTCAAGAACCAGGTGCGCGAACAAATGAGACAGGGAACAAGTGACCGGGAAATCCTTGATTTCATGGTGGCGCGCTATGGCGATTTCGTGCGCTATCGCCCGCCCTTCAAGGCCAGCACCCTGCTGCTGTGGCTGGGGCCGTTATTGCTGCTTGCGGTGGGCCTGTTCACACTGTTCTTTAATCAGACACGCCGGCGCGCGCCGGGAAACCAACTGGACGAACTGGGCGAAGCCGAACACGCGCGTGCAGCGAAGCTGCTGGCCGCCGACAGCGAAGCGGACAAACCATGACTGTGTTTCTGATCGTCAGCGCTCTGCTGCTCATTGGCGCCCTGCTTTTCATCGTACCGCCTCTGCTGCGGAACCCGTCCGCGCAAGGCGTTTCACGCAAAGCCGTCAACATCACGCTCTGCCGCGATCAGATCAGGGAACTCGAAGCCGATCTGAAGTCCGGAACATTGAACGCGGAGCACTACGAGAAGGCACGGCGCGAACTCGAAGCCCGCCTGCTGGAGGACGTGGGTACGGACGACACCGCTGCAGACCGGCCGCGGCTGGGACGCGCCAGCGCGATCATGCTGGGACTGGCGCTGCCACTGTGCGCGGTAGCGATCTATCTCGTTGCCGGCAGTCCCCAGGCGCTGGTTCCGGGACAGGGCGTGGATGCGCGCGGGCCTGAGCAAGAGGTCACTGCCGAGCAAATCGAGGAAATGGTCCAGCGGCTCGCGACGCGCCTCCAGAACAATCCGGACAACGTCGAAGGATGGGTCATACTGGCGCGCTCCTACAACGCGCTGGGACGCTTCGACCAGGCCGCCTCCGCCTATGCCGGCGCCGCAAAGCAGTCGCCGAATGACGCGCAGTTGCTCGCGGAATATGCCGATACGCTGGCGATGGTGCAAGGCCGTCTGCAGGGCGAACCGGAAAAGCTGATCGCACGCGCGCTGCAAATTGATCCCGACAATAGCAAGGCATTGGCGCTGGCCGGCAGCCTGGCCTTTGACAACAAAAACTATCCCAGGGCCGTCGAATACTGGGAAATGGCCCTGCGGCTGGCGCCCCCTGATTCCGAATTTGCCCGTATGGTCAACGCCAGCCTGGCTGAAGCGCGAACGCTGGGCAAGGCAAGCGTGCCCGCCGCCCCACGCAGCGCGAGCACAGCCGCGGCAGCGGGCAGCGTGAAAGGCGTGGTCAAACTCGCTCCGGAACTGGCTGCGAAAGTCGCCCCCACCGACACCGTATTTATCTTTGCCAGGGCCGCCGAGGGATCGCGCATGCCGCTGGCGATACTGCGCAAACAAGTGCACGAATTACCGGTAACTTTCTTGCTTGACGATTCGATGGCAATGGCCCCGGGTATCAACCTGTCGAGTTTCCCGCAGGTCGTCGTCGGGGCCCGCATCTCGAAGTCCGCGAATGCCAATCCCCAACCCGGTGACTTCCAGGGACTGAGCGCCCCCATCGCCAACAGCGCATCCGGGATCACCGTGGTGATTGATCGCGAGGTCCGCTAGCCTTACTGTTCCTGTCCGGTTTGCACAGTTACGAAACCTTGTAACCCGGGTTTGAATTCTTGTAAGAAGTCGCTGCGTATCAAGACTAACTATCAATTACTCAAAACGACAAGGACCCAGCATGCTGATCAAAACCGATCACAATGGCTTTAGTCAGGCTGTTTCGAGCGACATCACGCCACAGGGCATCTACCAAGGCCGGCGTGAGCTGATCAAACTGATGGCGACAGGCGCCGCCGGTGTGGCCGCGGCTTCATGGGCCGGGCGCGAGGCGCTGGCGCAAAGCGTGGCCAAGCCTGGAAAACTGGCCGCATTGCCCGGTGCCAAGTCCGGTGTGGCGGGTGCGGTCACGATGGAAAAAGTCACGGATTACAAAGACGTGACGACGTACAACAATTTTTATGAGTTTGGCACCGACAAATCGGATCCGGCCAAAAATGCCCACACCCTGGTCACCAAGCCATGGACAGTGGCGATTGAAGGACTGGTCAAACAGCCCAAAACCTATGCGATTGAGGACCTGCTCAAGCTCAGTGCGCAAGAAGAGCGCATCTACCGTATGCGCTGCGTCGAAGGCTGGTCGATGGTGATTCCGTGGGTTGGCTATTCGCTGTCAGAGCTGATTAAAAAAGTCGAGCCACTGGGCAGCGCCAAGTACGTTGAGTTCATCACACAGGCCGACCCTAAGACTATGCCTTTTCTTGGGTCACGCGTGATTGACTGGCCGTATGTCGAGGCACTGCGCATGGACGAAGCGATGCACCCGCTGACACTTCTTTCGTTCGGCATGTATGGCGAAGTTCTGCCGAACCAGAGCGGCGCGCCGGTACGCCTGGTGGTGCCTTGGAAATATGGTTTCAAAAGCGGCAAGAGCCTTGTCAAAATACGCTTTACCGACAAAGAGCCGCGCACTGCGTGGGTCAAGGCCGCTGCCAACGAATACGGCTTTTATTCCAACGTGAACCCGAACGTTGACCACCCGCGCTGGAGCCAGGCGACCGAGCGCCGGATTGGCGAAGACGGCCTGTTTGTCAAGCAGCGCAAAACCTTGATGTTCAATGGCTACGAGGCGCAAGTCGGGCAGATGTACGCAGGCATGGACCTGAAAAAATTCTTTTAAGAGTTTTGCAATGATCTCCCGCCAAAAGCTACTGCTGCATCGCGTAGCCAAACCGGTGTTGTTTACGATTTGCCTGCTCCCCTTTGCGTGGCTGGTTTACCGCGCGTTCGCCAATCAACTAGGCGCTAACCCGGCCGAGGCACTGATTCGCGCGACGGGTGACTGGACATTGCGCTTTATCTGCATCGTGCTCGCAGTGACCCCTTTAAAGGTTATCAGCAACACGCCCATGCTGCTGCGCTTTCGTCGTATGCTGGGGCTGTTTGTTTATTTTTATGTGGCCATTCACCTGCTCAGTTACAGCTGGTTTGACATGGGTTTTGATGTCGCCGATATCGTCAAGGACATCATCAAGCGCCCGTTCATTCTGGTGGGATTTTCGGCTTTTTTATTGCTGACACCGCTGGCAGCGACCTCGTTCAACGCGGCCATCCGAAAGCTGGGCGCCAGGCGCTGGCAAATGCTGCACAAGCTGGTGTACCTGATCGCCGGTCTGGGCATCCTGCATTTTTTCTGGATGCGCTCGGGCAAAAACGATTTTGCCGAAGTGTTTGTCTATGCCGCCATCATTACGCTGCTGCTGGGCTGGCGTGTACAGCAATTCATCAGCAAAAAATGGCCACAGCCCAATAACTCAAGGCTCGGTGAATTTGGGCTCTGACCCCAAAACCCCCTATTTCAAGGCGTTCTAGCTGGTCAGCGCACCAGCTTTTCGTGCCGCATCTGGTCATTTGATGTTTCACGCTGCCTGATGACGTGTACCGCAGCACCATCGACCAGCAGCTCGGCCGCACGGCCTCGCGTGTTGTAGTTGCTGGCCATGCTCATGCAATAAGCGCCAGCTGACAGTACCGCGAGCTTGTCGCCAGCTTTGAGCGCCAGTTCGCGGTCGCGGCCTATCCAGTCCCCGCTTTCGCACACCGGACCCACCACGTCATAGGTAGCTGACGCAATGCCTTGGCTATTTGCGGTAACCGGCACGATGGCATGAAAGGCCTGGTACATGGCCGGACGGGGCAGGTCGTTCATCGCTGCGTCAATGATGCAAAAATTCTTTTGCTCGCCGGGTTTGAGGTAAAGCACCTCGGTCAGGCAGACGCCGGCATTGCCGACCAGTGAACGGCCGGGCTCAATCATCAGTTTTTTATGGCCATAGCCTAGCGCGTCGATTTTGGCGAGTAGGTGCCGCCACAGATCGTCTGCTTGCGGTGGCGTATCGTGGTTGTAGTTGATACCCAGACCGCCGCCAAAGTCGATGTGCTGCAAGGTGATGCCGGCGCCTTCAATCGCGGCTACCAGTTCAAGAACTCGGTCCATGGCATCAAGGTAGGGTGTGCTATCTGTGATTTGCGAGCCGATGTGGCAGTCAATGCCGACCACACTCAGGCCTTTGAGTGACGCGGCATGTTGGTAAATGCGCAATGCGTCTTCATGCGCCACGCCGAATTTATTGCCCTTGAGACCAGTAGAAATATACGGATGGGTCTTGGGGTCTACATTCGGATTGACGCGAATGCTGACTGGCGCGCGCAAGCCCAGCGTGCATGCAACATCGGACAGCACATCCAGCTCGGCTTCGCTCTCGACATTGAAGCAGCCAATGCCGACTGTTAATGCCCGGCTGATCTCGGCGCGTGTCTTTCCGACACCGGAGAAAATAACTTTTTTAGCAATACCACCCGCAGCCAGCACACGATCCAACTCACCGCCAGAGACGATGTCAAAGCCGCAACCTGCCCTGGCAAATACCTGCAACACAGCGAGCGAAGAATTCGCTTTCATGGCGTAGCAGATCTGCGCATTGCGGCCTGCAAAACCGCGCTGATAGGCAGCAAGGGCGGCCAGCATGGCGGCTTTGGAGTACACGAACAACGGCGTGCCGTGGGTAGCGGCCAATGCGTCAAGGGCTACATCTTCCACATAAAGCGCATCGCCGCGATACGCTACAAACGGGTGGCCAGGCAGCATGGCCTGCTTATCGCCTAGCGTGTTCATTTTGAAGCTGAGGCTGGATGCGCTGGAGCGGCCACAGTACTGGCCACAGGACTGACCAGTACGGGTGGCGCTAACAACGAAGCTGCTGGAGCGGCAGGTATGACCGGCAGGAACAAGGGGCCTTTTTGCCCGCAACCGGCAAGCACGAACACTGCAAATAGCGCAGTCAACACTGCAAGCATGAAGGCCGCAGACCCACAACGGCAAGTGGTTTTGGCTTGTAGGCCTAAAATTTGAAGTGAAGAAACCATCATTGGATTGTAATGACTGAGCTTGAATATCTGGCGCATGCCGAAGCCGCGCTAAAGGCGGTTGAACTGGCGTGCGACCGGATCAACGATGAGACCGATGCCGACATCGACAACCAGCGAACGGGTGGCATGATCACTTTGAGCTTTGCCAACCGCAGCCAGGTCATCATCAATCTGCAAAAACCGTTGCAGGAAATCTGGATGGCGGCCAAGGCGGGCGGTTTTCACTATAAATTTCACGATAACCAGTGGTGCGATACCAAAGACAGTAGTGAATTTTTCGCTGCGCTCTCGCGCTATGCCAGCGAGCAGTCCGGGCGCGCTCTGCTGTTTAGTTCCTGAACAGATCAAGAATCCGCTTTCTCTCATCAGCGGGCGGCAACACAGAAATCGGTACTGCGGGTGCGCCAGGCGCAGCCGGTTGCTGTGCTGCTGGGTCTTGCAGTCCGACGCTGCTCACGCCTGAGCCTTTGGCATATTCGTCGTAATACCATTCACCGCCAATATTGACGACACCTTCCGGCACTGGAGGCTGGCTAACGGGCACGCCCTTCAGGGCTGAGGCCATGAAGTCAATCCAGACCGGCAGACTTAAACCCCCACCCGTTTCGTGGTCGCCGAGGTTTTTGGGCGTGTCAAAGCCCATCCACACTGCCGCCACCAAGGTGGGTTGAAAGCCGACAAACCAAGTGTCTATCGAGTCGTTGGTGGTGCCGGTTTTGCCGTAGAGGTCTGGCCGTTTGAGCGTGGCCTGTGCTCTGGCAGCCGTGCCTGATCGCGCGACCTCTTGCAGCAGGCTCGATATGATGAACGCATTGCGCGCGTCAATGCCGCGTGTGGATTCGTCAAGCTGCGGCTTTTTGATCTCTACCAGTACCTTGCCTTTTTGGTCAGTGATTTTGGTGATGAGGTAAGGATTGACGCGGTAGCCGCCGTTTGCGAATACTGAATAGCCTATGGCCATCTGCATGGGTGTGACGGAACCTGCGCCCAGTGCCATCGTCAGGTAGGCGGGGTGTTTTTCGGTCTCAAACCCGAAATTCGTGATCCAGTCCTGCGCATAGGGCGCACCTATGGACTGAAGGATGCGGATGGAAACCATGTTTTTTGATTTCTTCAGCGCGTCTCGTAAATTCATCGGGCCTTCAAACTTGCCGTCGTAATTTTTCGGCTCCCACGGCTGACCGCCTGTGACGCCGGCATCAAAAAACAGCGGCGCATCATTGACCACGGTGGCCGGTGTGAAGCCTTTTTCAAGTGCGGCAGAGTAGATAAAAGGCTTGAAACTGGAGCCTGGTTGCCGCCATGCTTGCGTGACGTGGTTGAATTTGTTTTTCTCAAAATCAAAACCACCGACCAGGGCCTTGATGGCACCATCCCTGGGATCCAGCGCAACAAAGGCAGCTTCAACTTTAGGCAGCTGGGTAATTTCCCAGGTGTTTTTGGGTGTTTTTGCAATCCGGATCACGGACCCTCTACGAATGCGAATATTCGGTGCGGCCTTGTCGGCTAGCCCGGACTGCGCAGGTTTTAGCCCGTCGCCTGTGATTTCAATGCTTTCGCTGTTTTGCCGCATCGCCAGAATGCGCCTGGGATTGGCCTCCAGCACAACCGCTGACATGATGTCGTCGTTGTCCGGGCTGTCTGTCAGCGCGTCGTCAATCGCATCTTCTGCTTTCTGCGGGTCAGCCGGCAGCTGAATAAATTTTTCGGGGCCGCGGTATAGCTGGCGGCGCTCGTAGTCCATGATGCCCTTACGCAGGGCCTTGTAAGCCGTTGCTTGGTCTGTCGCCAGCAAGGTGGTGTAGACGTTCAGGCCGCGCGTATAGGTCTGGTCACCATACTGGTTGAAGACCAGTTGACGCACGGTTTCTGCCACGTGTTCGGCGTGTACACGGACTGCGTCTGGCCCGGTTTTGACATTGAGAACTTCTGCTTTGGCCGCAATTTCCTGCTCTTTTGTGATGAAACCGTTGTCCTGCATACGCTCAATAATGTGGAGCTGCCGCGCCTTGGCGCGTTTCGGGTTGATGATGGGGTTATAGGCAGACGGCGCCTTGGGCAGGCCCGCCAGCATGGCTGCCTCGGCTATCGTGATATCTTTGAGCGGCTTGCCAAAATAGGTCTCGGATGCCGCGGCGAAACCATAAGCCCGGTTGCCCAGAAAAATTTGGTTCATGTAGATTTCGAGAATCTGGTCTTTGGTGAGCAGGTGTTCGAGCTTGAAGGTGAGCAAAATTTCGTAGAGCTTGCGCTTGTAAGTCTTCTCTGAAGACAGGTAGACATTGCGGGCTACCTGCATGGTGATGGTCGATGCTCCCTGGCTTTTGGCTCGCCCCACATTGGCCAGGCCGGCGCGAATAACGCCAAGGTAGTCAACACCGCCGTGCGAAAAAAAGCGCGCATCTTCAATCGCCAGTACGGCATTTTTCATAACTTGCGGAATGTCTTTGATCGGGGTCAGGCTGCGGCGTTCTTGACCAAACTCACCAATCATCACGCCATCAGCCGAGTAAATCCGCATCGGCAACTTGGGCCGGTAATCCGACAGGTCGGAGATATCCGGCAGGTTGGGGTAGGCCGCTGAAAGTGCCACCGCGCCTATCATCAGGACGCTCAAGGCCCCGGCCAGCGCCAGCCCGGCAGCCCAAAAAAACATTTTGAGAAGCAGGCGCTGCCACATAGGGCGAGAGGGGCGTTGTGAGCCTGCTGTTGGCTTGGGGCTTGAGTCAGGCGTGGCTGGCGAAGAGGAGTTTGGCGGCATAGGTGCAATCGTAAAGGAGCTTGCTGATAATATTCAAGTCATTTCTTAAGTATGCAAGGCTACTCATTAGCCGCCATTTGGGGCAGTCTTGATCTCACTGGGGTCGTTATTCAACCGTCAAGAGCCACCTTTGCTGGGGCTTGACATCTCGTCATCCAGCGTAAAGCTGGTGGAGCTGAGTCGGGACAAGGCCGGTAAGCTGGTGCTCGATCGCTGCGCCATCGAGCCGCTGGAGCGGGGTTGGATCACTGACGGCAATGTCGAAAAATTCGATGCGGTGGCCGAGGCCGTCAGGCGCCTGGTCAAAAAGAGCGGAACGCGCACCAAGCAGGTCGCCATGGCATTGCCAGCCTCTGCTGTAATTACCAAAAAAATAGTTTTGCCGGGTGGATTGACCGAGTCTGAACTCGAAATCCAAGTTGAATCCGAAGCCAACCAGTACATTCCGTTCTCACTTGACGAGGTAAGTCTTGACTTTTGCGTGGTCGGCACTAGCGCTACTTCAGGCGGCGATGTGGAGGTGCTGATTGCCGCTTCCCGTAAGGAAAAAGTGCAGGATCGTCAAGGTCTGGCGGAGGCCGCTGGCCTCAAACTCATTGTTGTCGACGTTGAGTCCTATGCATCCAGGCTGGCGACTGCGCGCCTGATTGAAAATTTGCCCAACCAGGGCGTGGACATCATAGTGGCGCTGTTTGAGGTTGGTGCGCTGACCACCAGTATGCAGGTCATCCAGAATGATGAAGTCCTTTATGAGCGCGACCAAGCGTTTGGCGGAGCGCAACTGACGCAACTGATCGTGCGGCAATATGGTTTTTCCCCGGAAGAAGCCGAAAGCAAGAAATGCAGCGGTGATTTGCCTGAGGACTACGAGTCGGGCGTGCTAAAGCCTTTTGTCGAAAGCATGGCCCAGGAGATTGGGCGTGCGCTGCAGTTTTTCTTTACCAGCACGCCGCACCACAAGGTTGACTATGTCATGCTGGCGGGCGGGTCGTCGGCGCTTCCGGGCCTGACCGAGTCGGTCACGCGGCACACAACATTCGCCAGTATGAGCGCCGATCCTTTTCAGGGTATGACCATCGGAGCGAACGTCCGTGAAAAGAAAATGCGGCGTGAAGCGGCTTCGTACCTGACCTCATGTGGTCTGGCCTTGCGGAGGTTTCTGCGGTGATCTTGATCAACCTGCTTGCCCACCGTGACGCTGCGCGCAAGCGCAAGCGTGAGCTGTTTTTCATTGCACTCGGTATTGCGGCGCTTATAGGCGGACTCATTTGCGGTGCTGTTTATTCGTGGTATCAGGCACAAATTGCGGAACAAAAAGACAAAAATACCTTGCTGAAAACCGAGATTTCCAAACTTGAGAGGCAAATCAAGGATATCTCTGGGCTGCAACAAGAGATTGCTGCGCTCAGAGCCCGGCAAACTGCTGTTGAGGATCTTCAGGGTAACCGCAATATGCCGGTCTATCTGCTGGCTGAACTTGTCAAGCAGCTGCCTGATGGGGTTTATATCAACAGCATGAGGCAGGATAATCAGGCCGTGCTCATCACAGGTGTGGCGCAATCGAATGAACGGGTATCCGAGTTGCTGCGCAACCTTGCCAACAACAGCGCTTGGCTAACCAAGCCGGAACTGGTTGAAATCACGGCTTCGTCGATTGCCCTGAGTGCACGAGATCAACGGCGGGTGTCGAATTTTTCGATGCGTGTAACGCTCAAACGGGCGAGCGATCAAGCAAAACCTTCAGCTTCGGCTGCGCCAGGTCCAAAGGCTTGAGACAGGTTTGAACATGGCAAAAATTCCAAAACCCGGTATTGATTTCGCTGGCATTCAGGACAACCTGAAAGCGCAGTTCACAGGACTTAATTCGAACGACCCGCCCTCCTGGCCTGCATTGCCGCGCTATGCCTTGTGCGTGGCCGTGACGCTGGTTGTTGTTGCGGGTCTGTGGTTTGTCTGGTTAAGCTCGTCTGACGAAGAGTTGACGGCAGAGCGCGGCAAAGAGGTCACCCTGAGAGAAGACTTCACGAAAAAGTTAACCCAGGCCGCTAGCCTTGATGCGCTGAAAAAACAGCGTGAGCAAGTCCAGCAATACGTTACCCAGCTTGAAAAGCAGTTGCCAAGCAAGGCGGAAATGGATGCCCTGTTGTCGGACATCAATCAGGCGGGTCTGGGGCGCAGCTTGCAGTTCGAGTTGTTCCGGCCAGGCCAGGTCAGTGTGAAAGAGTATTACGCCGAGCTGCCGATTGCGGTGCGCGTGACCGGACGCTACCACGACATAGGCGCATTTGCGGCTGACATTGCCAATCTTTCCCGCATTGTCACCTTGAATAATTTGTCCCTTGTTCCTGCCAAAGATGGCACGCTGACCCTAAACACTACGGCAAAAACCTTCCGCTATCTCGACAACGATGAGCAAGCCTTGCAGCGCAAGGCCGCTGGCGCTGCAAAAGGAAACAAAAAATGATCTCTTTCAGGCGAGTATGCAGCCTGGCGTTTTTGTTGCTGCTGCTCGGGCTGTCGGCGTGCTACTCGTCGGGTGATGATGAGTTGCAGCAGTGGATGACGGCCCAGCGAAATCTGAGTAAACCCCGGGTAGACCGCTTGCCGGAGCCGACCAAATTTTCTCCGCAGGCTTACACCGAAGAGGGCTCCATAGAGCCTTTCAGCAGGCAGAAACTGGCGCAGGCGCTGAACCGCGACTCCCATCAG
>Ga0335396_10003671_pt1 | contig 17402 bp, 14 predicted proteins | sample FRY02_FD_205743 | JGI IMG/M metagenome (GOLD analysis project Ga0335396, IMG submission 205743) | Freshwater microbial communities from Lake Fryxell liftoff mats and glacier meltwater in Antarctica - FRY-02 (spades assembly) (version 2) | ecosystem: Environmental > Aquatic > Freshwater > Ice >... | reverse complement strand
GTCTGTAGTCTGTAGTCTGTAGTCTGTAGTCTGTAGTCTGTAGTCTGCAACCCATCCTCTTTCCCTACCCTGGAGATCAACAATGACAAGCAAAATGCGTATCGGTCTCGGCCAATTCAACGAACTGAGCGACGAGCGGCTGACTTACATCAAACAATTGGGCGCGGACGATTTTCTGATGAACACGCCCAAGCTGCCCGGCGACGCCCAATGGGAGTACGAAGACCTGCTGGCGTGGCGGCAGCGGGCCGACGCCGCAGAACTGCGGTTGATGGCCCTGGAAAATGTGCCCGTCAAATTCTACGACAAAGTGATGCTTGGCCTGCCGGGGCGGGACGAGCAGATCGCCCACATGCAGACAACTATCCGCAATATGGGCAAGGCGGGGATTCCGATTCTGGGCTACCACTGGATGCCCAACAGTGTCTGGCGCACCCAGCCGCCTGCCGAATTGCGCGGCGGAGCCAAAGGAACCCGCTTTGACCTCTCCGAGCACGACCCGGCCCAGCTGACCCACGGCCGCGTCTACGGCGCGGACGAAATGTGGGACAATTACGTCTACTATCTGGAACGCATCCTGCCCGTAGCCGAGGAATCTGGCGTCACCCTGGCCCTGCACCCGGACGATCCCCCGGTGGAATCCCTGGGCGGCATCGCCCGCATCTTCCACAGCTTCGAGGGCTTCAAACGGGCCATCGACCGCTTCGACAGCCCCAATCACGGCCTGGACTTCTGTATGGGCTGCTGGTCGGAGATGGGCGGCCACGACTACGTGATCAAAGGCGTGGAACATTTTGCCGGACGGGGCAAGATTGTCTACGTCCACTTTCGAGATGTCCAGGGCGTTGTCCCCTGCTTCAACGAATGCTTCATCGACGAGGGCAATGTGGACACATTGGCGGTGATGCAGGCGCTGAAAGATTCCGGCTTCACGGGCTTTATGATCACCGATCACGTGCCCGCGATGGTGAACGACACCCCCTGGGGCCATCGGGGGCGGGCCTACGCCATCGGCTATATGACGGCGTTGCTGCAAGTGATCAACCGGGCTGGGTAGGGGTGCTGGTTCTGCTGCCGAGCTTTGCTTCGTACTAGAAACGTGCTGCGTGAAACGTGAAATCACCCGATCTTTCTCACGTATCACGCAGCACGTTTCGCAAACCATCCAACTTGACCGACCGTGTGGACACCCCTCCCCTATGCCCCTCACTGTTTCCGTCATCATTCCTGCCCTGAACGAGGCGGGCAATATCGCCGATCTGGTGGCCGCTGTGCTGGCCCAGCCGGTGGATCAGGTGGTCGTTGCAGATAACGGCTCCACCGATGCGACAGGCGAACAGGCCAGGGCCGCGGGTGCGCTCGTCGTGCGGGAGGATCGCCGAGGCTATGGCTATGCCTGCGCCGCGGGGGTTACAGCCGCCAGCGGGGATATTCTCGTCTTTCTGGACGGGGATTTCAGCTTTCTGCCCGAAGAGATGCCCCGGCTGATCGAACCGATCCAGGCGGGGCAGGCAGATTTGGTGTTGGGTTCGCGTACAAAGGGACACATTCTGCCGGGGGCCATGCCGCCCCACCAGCGCTTTGGCAACCGGCTTACTGCCGGGCTGATGCGCCTGCTCTACCGGGTGGCCGTGACCGATCTCGGCCCCTATCGGGCTGTGCGCCGGGAGTTGCTGTTGGGGCTGGATATGGCCGAGATGACCTATGGCTGGCCCACAGAAATGATGGTGAAGGCGGCCCGGCAGGGCGCGCTCATCCACGAAGTGCCGGTCAGCTATGCGCCGCGCCGGGCCGGTAAGTCCAAAGTGAGCGGCACCCTGCGCGGTTCGCTCCTGGCGGGCTGGTATATCATCGGCGTCACTCTGCGCTACGCGTTCCTCAAATGATTTGATAGCGCAAATAAGTCACCGGATAAGTTGCAGAAGGCGACGAAACTCGATAAGCTTTGCGCGGTTGCTACTCGCAAGGGACATTATTTCCGGTCCTTTCAAAATGGCTATACCATCCGTCATTATCACTTCCCCCCGTTCAGGAGTCCGCCCCGTGAACCGTATCCTTCTCATCTCCTTCGGCGCGGCGCTGGGGGCCAACGCCCGCTATTGGATCGGTGTCTGGGCAGCCAAACATTTCGGCGTGGCCTTCCCCTATGGCACATTTTTCGTCAACGTCACCGGCAGCCTGGCGCTGGGATTTCTGGTCAGCCTGACCAGCGAGCGCATCCCCATCACGCCGGAGGTGCGCCTGCTCCTGGCCGTGGGTTTTCTGGGCGCGTATACAACCTTTTCCTCCTTCGCCGTGGAAAGTTTAATCCTGGCCCAGAACAGCGGCAACTGGCACGCGCTGCTCAACATCTTCGCCAACAATACGGCGGGGCTGGCCTGCGCGCTGGCGGGGGTGTGGCTGGCGCGACTGGTGGCGTAGAGCGTAGTGCGTGTTGCGTGGCCTGCCTGATTCCACCCTCTCTCTTTGATAAATCCCCCCCATCCGCTATACTTGAGCCATACGGTCATCTTGTCATCCTGTCCGCTTTTCACCCCCATACAAAGGAGTATGTAAACTATGCCAAGCACACCGGTTCCCAGCGATCTGGACATCGCGCAGGCCGCCAAACTGTTGCCTATCGAAGCCATCGCCGAGAAGATGGGGCTGGAGCGGGACGACATCGAATTTTACGGCAAATCCATGGCGAAGATACGCCTGGAAGTGCTGGAAAAGCTAAAGGATCGTCCCAACGCCAAATATATTCTGATTACGGCGGTGACGCCGACACCTCTGGGCGAGGGCAAATCGACGACGACTGTTGGCCTGGGCCAGGGGCTGCATCACGTGGGCAAGACGGCCAACATCGCCATCCGCCAGCCCAGCCAGGGGCCGACTTTCGGTATTAAGGGTGGCGCGGCTGGGGGTGGCTATAGTCAAGTTGTGCCGATGGAGCAGTTCAACCTGCACATGACCGGCGACATCCACGCCGTGACCGCGGCCAACAATCTGCTGGCCGCGATGATCGACAACCACATCTACCAGGGCAACAGACTGAACATCGACCCCTACTCCATCACCTGGCGGCGGGTGCTGGATGTGAATGAGCGGGAGCTGCGCAATATCATCAGCGGCCTGGGCGAGCGGGGCGACGGACGGCCCCGGTCCACCGGTTTTGACATCTCCGTTGCCAGCGAAGTGATGGCGATTCTGGCCCTGACCACCAGCCTGCGGGATATGCGCGAGCGTTTCGGGCGCATCACAATCGGGATGACCGCAGGCCGGGGCAAAGAGCCGGTCACAGCCGAGCAGTTGCAAGGCGCCGGCGCGATGACTGTGCTGATGAAGGAGGCCATCAAACCCAATCTCTTCCAGACCCTGGAAAACACGCCCGCCCTGGTCCACGCCGGTCCCTTTGCCAACATCGCCCACGGCAACAGTTCGATTCTGGCCGATCTCATCGGCGTCAAGACGGCTGAGTATCTGATCACCGAGGCGGGCTTTGGCGCGGACATCGGCGCGGAGAAGTTCTTCAACATCAAATGCCGCTACAGCGGTCTGCGCCCGGATGCGGCTGTGCTGGTGGCGACCGTGCGGGCGATGAAACTGCACGCGGGCAACCATCGGGTCATCCCCGGACGCCCCCTGCCCGAAGCGATGCTGAAAGAAAACCCGGACGAAGTTTACGCGGGCGCGGTCAACCTGCGCAAACACATCCGCAACATTCAGGCCCACGGCGTCAGCCCGGTCGTTTGTGTCAACCACTTCACCAGTGATTTTGACAGCGAAGTCGAGGCCATCCGTCGGGTGGCCGCAGAGGAAGGCGTTCGCTGCGCGGTCTCCACCCACTGGGCCGAGGGCGGCGCGGGCGCTGTGGAACTGGCAAAGGCGGTGGTCGAAGCCGCCGAGGAGCCGACCGATTTCAATTTCCTCTACGAACTGGACCAGCCCATCAAAGCCAAAATCGAGAAGATCGCCACGACGATCTACGGCGCGGATGGCGTCTCCTACGAAGACACTGCCGAGCGGCAGATCCGCCAGTATGAAAAAGCGGGCTATGGCAATCTGCCCATCTGTATGGCGAAAACCCATCTGAGCCTGAGCCACGACCCGGCCCTGAAGGGTGCGCCGACGGGCTTCACCGTCCCCATCCGGGAGGTGCGGGCCAGCGTGGGCGCTGGCTTCATTTACCCCCTGCTGGGGGCCATGCGCACAATGCCCGGCCTATCCAGCAGTCCAGCGGCGGAGAAGGTGGACATCGACTTTGAGACGGGGCAGGTGGTGGGATTGTTTTAGAAGAATAGAACGCGGATTTGGCTGATCGGGCGGATTTGAGCGGATTTAAGAACGGAGAAAAGACAGATGGTCGAAGATCAGCTACTCGAACGCATTACCGTCAATCCGGCCATCTTTGGCGGCAAGCCGATCATTCGTGGGCGGCGACTGGCCGTGGAGCACGTGCTGGGGATGCTGGCAGCCGGTGACAGCGCAGAAACGGTTCTGGCTGGCTATCCCTGGCTGGAAGCGGAGGACGTGCAGGCGTGCCTCGTCTATGCTCATCGGCTTGTCCAGCACGAACGCATTGAACTCACCCCTAGAGCCGGACATCGACTTTGAGACGGGGCAGGTGGTGGGATTGTTTTAGAAGAATAGAACGCGGATTTGGCTGATCGGGCGGATTTGAGCGGATTTAAGAACGGAGAAAAGACAGATGGTCGAAGATCAGCTACTCGAACGCATTACCGTCAATCCGGCCATCTTTGGCGGCAAGCCGATCATTCGTGGGCGGCGACTGGCCGTGGAGCACGTGCTGGGGATGCTGGCAGCCGGTGACAGCGCAGAAACGGTTCTGGCTGGCTATCCCTGGCTGGAAGCGGAGGACGTGCAGGCGTGCCTCGTCTATGCTCATCGGCTTGTCCAGCACGAACGCATTGAACTCACCCCCAGAGTCGGACATCGACTTTGAGACGGGGCAGGTGGTGGGATTGTTCTAACGGTTTGTGCTATACTCAGCAGGCGGCTATCAAAGTTTTCCAGTGAGCGATATACCAGAGCGCTATGAGAATCATCGCCCTTCGTACTCTCAGAGAATTTTGGCAGAACCACGCGGACGCAGAGCAGCCGTTACGCACCTGGTACACCAAAACGAAACGGGAAGACTGGACAACACCAGCCGATGTAAAAGCGGCGTATCCCACTGCCAGTATTCTTGCCAACAACCGGGTGGTTTTTGATATCAAAGGGAATAACTACCGCTTGGTCACGGCACTGGATTATCAGTATAGTGTGGTTTACATTCGGTTCATTGGCACGCATCGAGCATACGATCAGATTGATGCGACGACCATTTGAGGTGGTGCTATGGAAATCAGACCGATTCGGACAGAAGCAGATTACGATGCGGCCTTGCAGGAGATTGACCGCCTGTGGGGATCGCCTTTTGGCTCGCCGGACGGCGATAAGATGGATGTGTTGGTGACGCTGGTCGAGGCATATGAGGAAAAACAGTACCCGATTTTGCCACCTGACCCGATTGAAGCGATTCTGCATACCATCGAGAGCCAGGGCTTGACCCGCCGCGATTTGGAGCCATACTTGGGATCACAGGCACGCATCGCGGAAGTTCTCAACCGCCAGCAGGCGTTGTCGTTGGAAATGATTCGGAACTTGCAAAGTGGACTGGGCATCGCTGCTGACATACTGGTGCAACCCTACGAGCTTCAACCCGCATAGCAAAAGTAACCCAATCGCGCATAAGAGTTGCGTGCCACCCCGTCAAGCGCTACCCTATACGAAAGAAGAGTGGGCGTAGCGTTGCTGCGCCTTTCTCTTTCTTACATCAGACGGCGGGTTCGCATCTGCGTCAATCCGCCCTTTCTGCGTCATCCGCGTTCTATCTCTTTCGGAGTCAGTTATGCCCCAGCGCGAACCCATGTCCAGCGTTGACCGTTCCTGGCTGCTGATGGACAACCCCACCAACCGAATGGTCATCAACGGCTTTTGGGTCTTCGACCAGCCGGTGGAATACAGCCGGGTGCTGGCTGTGCTGGAAGAGCGGTTGCTGATCTACGACCGCTTCCGCCAGCGCGTCGTCGAGACGACCGGGCCGCTGGGCCGGGCCTGGTGGGAGACCGACCCCCACTTTGACGTGCGCGCCCACCTGCACCACATCGGCCTGCCCTCCCCCGGCAACAAAGCCGGCCTGCAAGAATTGATGGGCGAACTGATCGTCCAGCCATTGGAGCGCTCCCGTCCCCTGTGGGATTTCTATCTCATCGACAATTACAAAGGCGGCAATGTGCTTTTCGGGCGCATCCACCACTGCGTGGGCGACGGTGCGGCGCTGGTGCAGGTGTTGCTCTCCCTCACCGACGCCGAACGGGACGGCACATTCGACGGCGGCCCCAAGCGGCGACGCAAGCGGGATTGGAATCCCTTGCGGCCTCTACTGAAGGGGGCATCCCAGGCGGTCAACGCCGCTGTGCAGATGGGGGGCGGTCTGGTTTCGGCTGGGCTGGAAGCGCTGAGCAACCCGGAGCAATTGCTGGCGGCCATCGGCGAAGGCGGACGGATGGCCGGGCAGGTGGCGGGCGTCCTCGCCAAGCTGGCCCTGATGCCCACCGACGAAAAGACCCTCTTTCAGGGCGAATTGGGCGTTGCCAAACGGGTGGCCTGGTCCGAACCCATCAGCCTGGAAGACGTGAAGCTGGTCAAAAATGTGATGGGCGCGACTGTCAACGATGTGCTGGTGGCCGCGCTGACCGGGGCGTTGCGCAATTATTTGCAGGGACGGGGCGAAGAACCCGACGGCAAAGAAATCCGGGCGATGGTTCCGGTCAACATCCGGGGCGATGCCTTGAGCCAGTCGAAGGGCGCGGTCACCGGGCTGGAGTTGGGCAACAAATTCGCGCTGGTCTATCTGGCCCTGCCCGTGGGAATCCCCGACCCGTTGGACCGGCTCTTTGCGGTCAAGCGGGCGATGGACGCCATCAAAGCTTCGCCCGAAGCACTGATCACTTACCAGATTCTCTCCGGCGTGGGGCGCACACCGGGCGAGCTGGCGACGCTGATTTCCCGCTACTTTGCCACCAAAGCCAGCGCAGTGCTGACGAACGTTCCCGGCCCCGAACAGAAGCTCTTCTTTGCCGGGCAGCGCTTTGAAACGATGGTTTTCTGGGTGCCCCAATCGGGCAGCATTGGCATGGGGCTGAGCATTTACAGCTATGCGGGCGAAGTCACCATCGGCGTCATCACCGACGAGAAACGGGTTCCCGACCCGGACAAAATTGTGCAGGGCTTTGTGGACGAGTTCAACCGGCTGCTGGCGCTGGCCCGTCTGCCCGAAGCGGAAGAAACGGCGCGGCGTAGCCGAGTTTCGACCCTTCGACAGGCTCAGGACACCGCTGGCTCAACCGGCGCGCAGACGAGCGTCCAGGAAATCCCCATCCAGACCGAACAGTCGCCCGAAGCGGCTATCGCTGAACTAATGAGTCAGTTACATGCCGCTCAGGTTGATCCCGAACCCCACCGCTGCACAGCTACCACAAAAGCAGGCACGCGCTGCCAAAATCGAAGAACCGAAGAATCGCACTACTGTCACATTCACCATTCACAGGAAGGTAATGAGATGCTGGAATGATGGCGCGTACCATCATTCCAGCATCTCATTACCTTTTTGCTTCCCACCAATAAACTCATTCACCCTCCACACCCTTTCGGAGACCTTCTTCCATGGCAAAAATCGTATTCATCGGCGCGGGCAGCACAGTCTTCGCCAAAAATCTGATGGGCGACATCCTCAGCTATCCCGAACTGGCGGAAGACGCCCATCTGGTATTGCATGACATCGAACCAGAGCGGCTGCGCACGTCGGAAGTGGTGGCCCACAAAGTGGCCGAAGCCTGGGGCGTCTCGCCCAAAATCGAAGCCACCCTCTCCCGCCGGGAAGCACTGTCGGGCGCAGACTATGCGATTACAATGATTCAGGTGGGGGGCTACAAGCCCAGCACTGTCGTCGATTTCGAGATTCCCAAAAAGTATGGCCTGCGCCAGACGATTGCCGACACTCTGGGCATCGGGGGCATTATGCGCGGCCTGCGCACAATTCCCGTGCTGCTTTCCATGTGTAAGGATATGGAAGCCCTCTGCCCGGACGCCACGCTTCTGCAATACGTCAACCCAATGGCGATGAATTGCTGGGCCATCGACCGGGCCAGCAGCATCAATACCGTCGGCCTCTGCCACAGCGTGCAGGGGACGGCCCGCCAGTTGGCGCGGGACATTTCCGTGCCGATTGAGGAGATCGATTACATCTGCGCTGGCATCAACCACATGGCCTTCTACCTGAAATTCGAGCGGGAGGGCCGGGACCTCTACCCGGAGATTCGCCAGGTGATTGAGGAAGATCGGGTCCCGGATTGGAACCGCACCCGCTACAAACTGCTGGAAAAGTTCGGCTATTCGGTCACCGAATCCAGCGAACATTTCGCCGAGTATGTGCCCTGGTTTATCAAACGCGACCGGCCCGAACTGCTGGAAGAGTTCAATATCCCCCTGGACGAATACATCACCCGCTGCGAGCGGCAGATCACCGAATGGCACGGGTTGCGCCGGGTGCTGGAAGACGACAGCGTGAAATTCAAGGCCGAGCGGGAAGGCGTTGTGGACGCAGCCGCCGAGGTGGCGGGCTACGAGCAGAAGGAACTGACCGTCGAGGAGATGGAAATTCAGCGGGTGACACGGGTCAAGCGCAGCCTGGAATACGGCTCACAGATTATCCATTCGATGGAGACGGGCAAGCCTCAGGTCATCTATGGCAACGTGAGCAATCGAGGACTCATCGACAATCTGCCCGCTGGCTGCTGCGTGGAAGTGCCCTGTCTGGTGGATCGCAACGGCGTGCAGCCGACGAAAATCGGCACGCTGCCGCCCCAATTGGCCGCGCTGATGCAGACGAATATCAACGTGCAATCCCTGACTGTGGAAGCCGCCCTGACCGGCAAGCGGGACCACATCTACCACGCGGCGATGCTCGATCCCCACACCGCGGCGGAGTTGGATTTGGACCAGATTGTCAATCTCGTGGACGATCTGATCGAAGCCCACGGGGATTGGCTGCCCAAGTATCAGTAGAGTTGTGAGATGCGAGATGCGAGTTGCGGACGTATCCTGCGCAACTCGCATTTCGCATCTCACCCTAAAGCCCACTTCACCCAACAGAAAGTCAACGCAATGCCCCTCGACATCACCGCCATCCGCCGGGACGCGCCGGCGACGCTGGCACAGGCCTATTTGAACGCGGGCACGAATGGCCCGCTGAGCCGCTATGCTGCCGAAGCCATCGCCGCGGCCAACGAAGACCAATTGAGAGCAGGCCGCATCGGCCCCGGCGTCTACGAAAAAGCCCTCGCCATTTCCACGGAATTGCGCAGCAGCTTTGCCCGACTTCTGGGCGCAAGCGACGAAGATATCGCCCTCACCCATCACACCACCGATGGGATGAATATCGCCGTTTGGGGCCAGAACTACCAGGCGGGCGATGAGATCGTCACCACTTCGTTGGAACATCCCGGCGGCCTTGTGCCTGTGCTCGTCGCGGCCAAACGCTTCGGGGTGACGGTGCGGGTTGTGCCCGTGGAGATTACCGACGACGGCCCCACGACCGCCGAAAAAGTCATCGCGGCCATCACTCCCCGCACCCGGCTGGTGGCCGTCTCCCACGTCTCCTGGAAGAGCGGCGTTGTGCTGCCGCTGGCTCCCATTGCCGAGCGGGTACACGCGGTGGGCGGTCTGTTGGCGGTGGACGCGGCCCAGAGCGCGGGCGCGATTCCGGTTGACCTGCGGGCGTTGGATGTGGACTACTATGCCTGCCCCGGCCAGAAGTGGTTGTGCGGGCCGGACGGGGTGGGTGCGTTGTATGTGCGTCAGGAGCGGGTGATGGATACCCAGCAGACCTTCGCCGGTGGCCCCGCCCTGCGCGACGGCGCGGCCCACGACAGCGCGGGCAATTATCTGCCGGGAACGACGGCCCGCCGCTTTGAAGTGGCGACAGTCTACAAACCGACGATTGCAGGAATGCTGGCGAGTTTGCAATGGCTGGAAGGGCTGGGGTTTGCAGAAATCTACGAACGGATCCAGGCGCTGACTGCCCTCTGCCGGGAGCGCCTGTCCGCCCTCCCCGGTGTGACAGTCTACACACCCGCCAGCCAGGCCGGGCTGACCAGCTTCAACATCAGCGGTGTGGACGCTGTACAGGCGTCGGCCCGGCTGGGAGAGATGGGCGTGCTCATTCGCTCGGTGTCGAACCCGGATTTGCTGCGGGCATCAACGAGCTTTTACAACGACGAGTCGGATGTGGAGCGGCTTGTGCAAGGCGTGAGGGGGGTAAGCAAATAGCAGGTGGCAGGTGGCAAGTAGCGAGTAGACGTAATGACAACTAATACGTGCCCCCGGTCACCAGTCACCTGCCACTTTCCGCCTGCCACCTTTTCCCCCGTTTGACAAACCGTTCCATACCGTCTACAATTTTTCCCAGCACGCTCGGACGACACCAAGACGACCAAGACGACCAAGACGGTTGTCGTTTTTGTCCACAGGCGTTTTCTTTTTATCTTTTGCTAGTGGTAGTTTTCAGGAGAAGCCCAATGGTTATTGGCGAACGTAGTTTCTCGAGCGTCCAACCGCCCGAACGGGTGGCGGACCGTCTTTCCCCCATTTCCTCCTTCTTTGCCCCTGCACACCCCTCCTGTACCTCCTGTTGTAGCTGTCCCTGTTGTTAATCCAGCGGACTGGCATGCCCACCTGATTTTCGCTTTCTCATTCAATGTTGAATAGAAGATTTGCCGTCCGTCTGCCCCAAAGCAGCCGCTCTGTCGCGCTTGCTTTGAATGGCTATGGACACACGATTCTTGGCGTCCGTACCGATGCCGGATAGAAATCTGTACGACAGTTACGACAGTAAATTCTACATGTCACACACTACGCACCATACGCAACTCAATTCGAAAGGACTTCCCATGGCTCCCATCACGCTTACCTGGAAGGACAACCTCCAGGACGACATGGCCGAAGATATGGCCCACGAGATCGACATTTTTGAAGGGCAGATGTTTCTGACTGGTGAAGGCAAACTGGACGAAAAGGTCTTCGCCGAGAGCCGCCTGCGCCGGGGCGTCTACGGCCAGCGCTACGACAACGGCCAGCGCCACGACGGCTTCGAGAGCCAGCAATTGGCATTCCCCTCCGAGCGGGTGAAGGGGCCGGATACCTATTGGGACGCGCCGGGGATGATGCGCATTAAGGTGCCCTATGGCGGTCTGAACCCGACGCAGTTGGAGGTGATTGCGCAACTGGCCGACGAATACTCGGACAGCATCCTGCACGTGACCACCCGCCAGGACATCCAGCTTCACTTTGTGCATATCGAAGATACGCCGGACCTGATGCGCCGTCTGGCTGCTGTGGGCATCACCACCCGCGAAGCCTGCGGCAATTCTGTGCGCAACGTCACCTGCTGCCAGCTCTCCGGCGTCTGCCGCACAGAAGCCTTCGACGCCACCCCCTACGCCGACGCCCTGACCTGGTTTTTGCTCGGCCACGACGACGTGCAGGACTTTGGCCGCAAGTTCAAAATCGCCTTTTCCGGCTGCGAGCAGGAAGCCTGCGGGCTGGTGATGATGCACGATATGGGCTTCCTGGCCCAGGTGCGCACAGTGGACGGCGTGCAGCAGCGGGGCTTCAAAGTCTATGTGGGTGGCGGGCTGGGCACTGTCCCCCACCAGGCCAAACTGTTGAGCGAATTCACGCCAGAGGGCGAGATTCTGCCCCAGGCCCAGGCTGTGTCACGGGTCTTTGCCCGACTGGGCGAGAAGAAGAATCGCAACCGGGCGCGGATCAAATTTCTCATCGCCGATTTGGGCATCGAGGAATTTCGCCGGTTGGTGGAGGAAGAGCGCCAAATCCTCCCCCACGACGACCGCTGGACTGCCTTTTTGGAAACCCTGCCCCATTACAAAGAGACGCCCAGCCGCGCCCCGGCCCATCTCAACGGCCAGGTGCGCTCCGGCGAATTCAACAATTGGTACGCCACGAATGTCTATCAGCAGCGTCAGGAAGGCTATGCGGTCGTGACGGTCAATCTGCCTCTGGGCGACATCACCACCCGCCAGACATTCCAATTGACCGACATCGCCCGCAAATATGTGGGCGACAGCGTGCGCACAACCGTCGAGCAGAATATCGTTCTGCGCTGGGTTCCCCAGGCCGACCTGCCCGCGCTCTATGCTGAACTCAAAGCCATCGGTCTGGGTGTACCTGGCGCGGGGACGATTGTGGACATCACCGCCTGCCCCGGCACCGACACCTGCAAGCTGGGCATCGCCGCTTCGCGTGGGCTGGCTGGGGAACTCCTCACCAGTTTGACTGTCAAGAGCGCGTCGATGCCTGACGCCATCAAAGAATTGAAGATCAAAATCAGCGGCTGCTTCAACTCCTGCGGCCAGCATCACGTGGCTGACATCGGTTTCTTTGGCAACAGTCGGCGCAGCGGCAACCACAAAGTACCCCACTTTCAGGTGGTGTTGGGTGGCCGTTGGCGGGAAAATGGCGGCAGCTACGGCTTGGCCGTGGGCGCAGTGCCCTCCAAATCTGTGCCCCAGGTGGTGGATGCCATCACCAACCGCTACGTGGCCGACCGGGAGCGGGGCGAGATCTTCCAGGATTGGGTTGGGCGCATCGGCAAGAAAGAGGCGCGGGCGATTCTGGAACCCTTTATGAATCTCCCCGTCTTCGAGTTGCAGCCCGAATTCTTTTCGGATTGGGGCGATCCTCGTGTCTTTAGTCTGGGCGATATTGGCATCGGCGAGTGTGCGGGCGAGGTGGTCTCCCTCTTTTCTATGGAGATTGCCCAGGCCGAATCGGAAGCCTGGGATGCCCAGTTGGCGTTGGAAGAGAAAGCGTATGCTATGGCAGAGGACAAAGCCTATCGGTCGATGGTTTCCTCGGCCCGTGCGCTGGTCAAGACCCAATTCCTGGACGTCAGCGACAACCCGGACGAAGTTGTGGCCGAATTCAAGGGCCGTTTCTACGACACCCAACTCTTCTTCGATCCCTTTGCCAAAGGCAAATTCGCCCACTATCTGATGGACCGCCACGCGCAGAAGAACCCCAAGCAGGACGCCGACGCGGCCCACCGGCTGATCGAAGAGGCTCTGCTCTTTATCGAAGCGGTCCACACCTGCGAGAGCAAAACCACCAACTCAGTACTCATCGAACTTTAACAATCCGGAAAGAAAGGACACGGATTTTCACGGATTGAACAGATGTACACGGATTTTAAGAAAGTTTTTGGACGCAGATTTGCGCAGATAAACGCTGATTGACACAGAACAAATCCGCCGATTTCGTCATCCGTGCTCCGAAGGCTTTCTCGATTTCACCAGGCATATCAGGACGAAATCTGTGAAAATCTATTGTATCCGTGCCAATCCGTCTCCTTCTTTTCTTTCCACATTTCCACTCTTTGGAGATAGACAATGACGATTCCGAAACGCATCAGTATTCGATTTCACGCCGAGGCTGCGCCCGGCTTTGACATAGCCGACGTCGTGCCCGTTTTCCATCGCTGGATTCGGGAACACGTGATTGACAACGAACTGCTCATCGATGTGGCCGACTACAAACACGTGGCGGAAGGGCCGGGGATTCTCCTGATCGGCCACGAAGCCGACTACGGCCTGGAGGATGTGAATGGCCGGCTGGGGCTGCTCTATACCCGTAAACGGTCTTTGGGCGATAGTTTGAGCGCTGCTTTGCACACGCTCTTTGCCCAGAGCCTGAACGCGGCCCGTTTGCTGGAAGCCGAACTGCCCGGTTTGCGGATTCTCACCGACTCTGCGGATGTGGCCGTTCCAGACAGATTGGCCTTTGAGAATTCTGACGAGGGGGTCAATGCGATTGGCTCCGCGCTGGAAGGTGTGTTGGCCGCGGTCTATAACGGCGCAGCCACCGCACAACGGGTGGCGAACGATCACCGCCAGCCATTGACTGTGCGTGTCAGCGCGCCGGATGCCGGGTCGGCGGCAGAGTTGGCCGCACATCTGCAAGGGCTTGTCCCGGCATAGAGGTATGAGACGGATTCGATAATAATTCGACATTGCCACATTACGAAAATATGGGCAAATCGAGAGCAGTTTGCGCCTACTCAACCAGCGCTGGTCATCTGCGCAAGAAAATAAAAATGTGGTGTTGTCGATATAGGCAAATAATAGGCCGGAACCCATTGGGTTCCGGCCTATTATTTGCTCAGGCATATTCAGATCGATTTTGAGGTCAAAAAATGAGTTTCCGTCCCACTTAAATCCAAAATTCTGTTCAAAATTCTAAGTTTTGCCCCACCAATCCTTACAAAAAACGTCGCAATTTGTAAGATTTTTGTGGGACAAACAACAGGAACTCGGGCTAATTTCAGGCTTTAAGTGGGACAAATTTATCAAAAAGTCACCCAATTTGGCATGAGCTATGCCTGAGCAGTTACTCCTGATGACAGAATCCGTAGGGCCGGTTTCTCACCGGCCAGCGTATTGGACCACCGCAGTTGGCCGGTAAGAAACCGGCCCTACGGCAGGCAGTCAAATTACTTTTTGTTCTGTACCGACAGCCCAATCCGCACCGTCTCCCGCGCCAGCAGTTCAAAATCGGCCAGTGTGCTGCGATAGTTGGCGATGGCGACCCGGATGCAGAAGCGCCCGCGCAGCCGGGTGGACGAGGGTGCGGCGATGCCCTGCTCCTGCAAGCGGGTGAGGATTTCTCTGTTGAGTGCATTCAGTTGGGCGTCGTCCAGCCCGCCGGGATTGTAGCGGTAGCAGACAATATCCAGCCCGATGGGCGCGACCAGTTCCAGCGTCGGCTCCGCTGCGATCAGCCCGGCCAGATACGCGGCCTGCTCCACATTGCGCGCCATCATCCGCCCCAGCCGCTCCAGGCCGTGCTCTTTGATGGTCATCCAGACTTTCAGGGCGCGGAAGTGGCGGGAAAGTTGCAGGCCGTAGTCGCTGAACCAGCGCTTGCCCCCGGCCAGCCCCCGTGTGCCGTGTTCCAGATATTCGGGCGTCACAGAGAAAGTGTGCAGGTGATCGTCGCCGTAGCGGATCAGCGCGCAGCCCACCTCGAAGGGGACGTGCATCCATTTGTGCAGGTCCAGCGCCACAGAGTCGGCCCGCTCGATCCCCGCCAGCAGGGGGCGCACATTCTCGGCCAGCATCCCAATCGCACCGATGGCCCCGTCCACGTGAAACCACAGCCCGTCCCGCTGGCAGATATCCGCGAGGGCGTTGAGATCATCAATCGCGCCGGTGTTGACTGTGCCACCGCTGCCGATGATGCAGAGGGGGCGCATCCCCGCAGCCCGATCCGCGGCCAACGCCTCTTCCAGCGCGGCCAGGTCGATGGTGTAGTCGTCGTTGACGGGGATCAGGCGCAGATGCTTTTTGCCCAGCCCCATCAATTCTACTGCCTTCTGGTTGCAGCTATGCACCTCCACCGACGCGTAGACGGTCAGTGGTTGGGGCGCGGCGGTCATGCCTTCGTTGCGCACATCGAACCCGGCTTTGACGGCGCGGGCGACGGCCAGCCCCACAAAATTCGCCATTGAGCCGCCGCTGACCAGCAGACCACTGGCTTCGTCGGGGAAGCCGACAATTGACTTCATCCAATTGATCACCTGATTTTCCACCAGCACAGGCGCGTGATTGCCACCGCCCAGATTGGAGTTGAGCGTGGCAGCCCACATATCCGCGAACGCGCCCAGCGCCGTGCCGTTGCCCATATACCAGGCCCAAAAGCGGGGATGCGCGGTCGCCATTGGATAGGGCTGGATCGTCTCTTGAAATTCCCGGTAGACGGCTTCCGCTGCGGATGGTTCAGCCGGTGCGGGCGCGTCAAAGGTGGCCGTCACGTCCTCCGGGATCGCCTGCCAGACGGGGCGTTCGCGTGCGCCACGCATATAGTCGATAGCGTCGTCGGTCATGCGGTGGGCCAGGGCGCGCATGGCTTCCCAGTCCTGAGGGTCGAGGGATTCTTGGGGATAATTTGTGTTCATTGGGATTCCTGGTAGAGAGGGCAGATGGGAATTCTTCAATCGATGAGAACACTGATTATACCATTCGAGCGTTTTCTTGCCGATTTTGGCGTGAGTAGGCGCAACTACAGTACTGCCTGCGCAACCGCTCTATTCTTGTGACTGCCATGGCTATCGTACTGAATGAAGCTGAAATCCAAAGGAGAACGCTATGCAGTCCAAAATGCCGATGATGATGATGGCTCTGATTCTTCTCGTTGCATTTTTGTTTGCTGGGTCCGGTGTGAAAATGCATCTCGATGTTGCACGGGAAGAAGGGACATTCCACGCCGCCCAGAATGACTATCTGATTAACAACACCAAAGCCGATAGGGATTCGGCCACTGTCGGGTCCGATCTGAGTCAATTGCAGGCTGAAGTTGCCAATTATCCGTCTACGTTGCTCTTTCTGAAGCTGGTCGGCGTGGGCAGGATTCTGACAGGCATATTCTTCCTTTTGCTGGGTATACTCATTGCTTTGGTGATGATGCCCATACGACTGGGAAAGATTGTCAGAGGGGCTCAATGATGGCCTGCTGTGTGTACTGGCAAGGGTAATGCACCCCGCTCAAAATATATGTCAAAATTATGCACCAAAGAGAAGAACCGGCAGCGTTGCCGGTTCTTCTCTTTGGTATTGCTATGTCCGTGTCTTTCTTCTTCCCATCCTGCATTCAGCCTATTTGTATGGCCCCAACCCCTCTTTGCGTCAATTACTTCACCATTCACCGGCGTATTGCAGAGAATAGGGTGCTGCTTTGGCGACTGTCCAGGCGTAGTGCAATTCCACCAACTGGCGCAGATGGAGCAGGTCGTGGGCTACCCACGCCGCCATAAAATCCCCCTTTGCAGCCACTCCAACGACGCCTTCCGTTCACCTAGAAAATCTGTGAGAACCGCGCCTAAATCCTGCTGATTGTAGCCCCGGCTCGTCACCCAGCCCTGGGGATCGATGGGATGCCAGGGGTCTGTGCCGCCATCCAACGCCGAGCGCACCCGCGCCCGAAAATCCTCCCGCTCCTCGTCGGCCAGATGGCAGATTACCTCCAGGATTGACCAGTCATCCGGCGTGGGTTTCCACTGGGCTTGTTCGTCGGATACGCCGAGGGTCATCTGCCGAATGGCCTGGGCGTAATGGTCCATCTGATCCAAAAAGAATGTGAAGCTCATTTTCTGTTTGCCCCGTAACGATTTAGAAACGATAGAACTGTATTCTATGGCAAATGCACTGTATTGACAACCGAAAGATAAAAATTGTGAAAAGCGAACTACCAAAACAAACACCCCGCTATCGTCAGATGATTCTTCT
>Ga0335396_10003670_pt1 | contig 17403 bp, 13 predicted proteins | sample FRY02_FD_205743 | JGI IMG/M metagenome (GOLD analysis project Ga0335396, IMG submission 205743) | Freshwater microbial communities from Lake Fryxell liftoff mats and glacier meltwater in Antarctica - FRY-02 (spades assembly) (version 2) | ecosystem: Environmental > Aquatic > Freshwater > Ice >... | reverse complement strand
CAAGAAAGGTCAATATTTTGAACCGGAAATTTTTCTCAATGAACATTGTCTATCCAGCACTGAGAGTCTTATTAATTTTACAAGTACACTGAAAAGCAATGACACGATTTATGACCTCAACTTGGACAGATTCCAGATGGGAATAACACTGCCGACCCAGTTGTTCTATATCAAATGACTCAGATGCAGGTTCTGCTTGATGGGAACCTTTTAATCTCTGGATATTCTAAATTACGAAGTCAATTGATAAAGCTGACTCCCTCTGGAGAAATTATCTGGCATAGAACTCATACACCATTTCCATTGCAACCTGAGAATTTTGGGTTCCATGAATACACCCACATCCTCCATTCCCTCCCCACCAGTGATGGCGGGTTCCTATGTACAGGATCCTTCCGCAGTGATCCGCGTGATGAATATCCAAATGGCATCCAAACGGCCATCGCACTTAAAGTAGATGAATATGGGTGCTTGGAAGCGGGCTGTGAGGTTACGGGGATAGAAGAACTGCACATAGAAAAAGATGAGGGACAGCTCAGGCTTTTCCCAAATCCTGCAAATGATTTCGTCACTGTAGATTACAGGATTGACAAAGCATTCAATCAAGGCGAAATGCGTATAAGCAACCAGCTTGGTCAGGTATTGATGAGAAAACCTATAAGAAAGGAACAGGATCAAGTCATAGTAAGACATGGCCTTGAGCCTGGGTTCTATTTGCTTGAACTGAATATAGATGGCATAAGTTATCGCTCATCCTCTATAGTGATTCAATAAGAGACTTCTGCATGCGAAAATCTCTCCCAATTTGAGAGATTTATATCCATCCAAGGAATAAGCGAGCCCTGCCCAGCGTTCTGCTCTAACACTGGATTGGTGAATACTACTGGGTGAAGGCATTGAGCCAGCTTAAAGACCTTGTACTTTCCTTGTTCCTTAGTAATGAACTGTTGAATCGCATAAAACGCTATAGCATTATCGCAGGGATCAGCTTGATCTCTTGCCTCTTCCTCTTGCTGGGAGCGGGTTTCCTGTTCGAGGATGAGATACTGGATAAGGTGAGGGCGCAGGTCAATGAACAGCTCGAAGTCCCCATAGAAGTGGCCGAAATGGACTTTTCTCTACTCTCCCATTTCCCTCAAGCGAGCATCAGTTTCCATGACTTGCGCATTCCTGATAAACTGGAAGAGGGCAAGGACCTGCTTCGTGCCAAGGAACTTTCCCTGCACTTTGATATCTGGGACCTGATCACGGGTAATTATGTGCTGAACACCGCCTCGGTAAGCCATGCTGAGCTTCGTATGCATGCGGATCCAAGAGGTGAGGTGAATTATATCTTCTGGAAAGCAAGCTCGGATAGCCTGAGTGACGTCTCGTTCGCCTTGGAAGAATTCATCCTGAAAGATGTGAAGTTCCAATACTTGGATGAAGAAACCGTCTTGGACTTGAGCGCCCATATCAGTGATGCTGTATTGGATATCCAATTCAAGGATGATCTCATAGAGATACATTCTGACTTAAAAGCTGAGGCTGCATCGGTCTCTTATGACCTGAGCACCTATGTTGAAGAGAGCCCCCTTCGTTATGAGGGTTCAATGACTATCAGTTCTGACGGTAAGGACACGCGATTCGCCAATTCCAAGCTCAAGATAGCTGAGGTTCCTTTCACTATCCAAGGGCGGGTCAATGAAAGGAAAGGTGCTTGGATGGTAGATTTCAGCATCGCTTCAGAAACTGAACTCGAAGAGCTCATTCCTGAACTCCCTCAATCCTACCGTGATGCGCTGATAGCCTATGAAGCCCTGGGTTCTATAGAGTTCCAGCTCTATGTGAAAGGCGTGAGTTCTAAAGGACTTTACCCTGCTGTGGATGCTAGTTTCAAAGTTTCTGATGGAAAATTCGGGAGAGTTGATTCCAAGGATCGTATCAAGAAAGTCACTCTGAAAGGAAGCTATTCACGTGATGAGAATGGCAAGGATCTATTGACCTTGAACGAGTCCCAAGGTGACCTTAAAGCAGGTCGCGTTTCATACCGTGGCACTGTGAAGGACCTGAGCGCTCCGTATATTGATGGAAAGCTGGAATTAGAAGGCGAGCTTAAGGACTTCCTAGCGCTGATGGAAGAACCTCCCATGAGTGCCTGTTCTGGTGCTTTTGAACTCTCAGTCGATCTGAAAGGAAAGTTGCCCAAAGAAGGATTCAAGGCAAGTGACGCTGCTGCTCTGGGCATGAAAGGGCAATTGAACCTAGAAGACATCGCTTTCACCTTGAACGATGATGGCTATCACATTGAAGATCTGTATGGTGAAGTCCTGCTGCATGGTGATGACTTGCTCTTCGACCCATTAAAACTCAAGTGCAATGGCACCGCTATGGAACTCAGCGGATCCATCTCGGGGTTGATTGCGCATTTAACTGATGAGAAGAATTCCTTGAGCATCAAGGCCAAGCTGATTTCTGAAGAGGTAGATTGGCGGCTTTGGGCTAAAGCCGCTAATGACGCTGAGCCCGGTGAGCCCGCCCGCATACCTGAGCACATCGACCTGGCCTTAGAAATGGACCTTAAAGGGTTCAAGTATGCGAATTTCATTGCCGAGAATGTGAAGGGATCTATTTCCGTGAAGGAGAACCAGATTGTTCTGAATCCCATAAGCTTCAAGACCTGCAAGGGTGAATTACTCGCAAATCTCAATATGTTCCAAAAGGCTGATGATTCCTGGACCATGCACGTATCCGGTGACCTGAGAAATATGGATATCGCTCAGGTTTTCAGGGAGTTCGATCACTTTGGCCAAGAATTCATCACCGATAAGCATCTCAAAGGAAGGGGGAATGCGCATCTGAATTTGAGCGCCTCATTGAACCCTGCCCTAGACCTAGACCTGAACACCCTCCTGGCAGATATAGACATCACCTTGGATGAAGGAGAATTGATAGAGCACCCCTCCATGATAGACATCATCGCTGCGATGCGGGATCAGCGCATGACTCGTTCATTTGTGCGAATAGAAGAGCTGGAAAAGGAGATGCATCACCTGAAGTTCAAACAGCTTCGAAACAGCATCCATATCGCCAATGGACGCATAGCAGTTCCAGAAATGCTCATCGCTAATAATGTAATGGACCTGCGGATCTCTGGAACACAGACGTTCAAGAATGACATAGATTATACGGTGAGCTTCAGCATGAGGGATGTCTTGATAAACAAGAAGAATCCTGAGTTCCTTATTCAGGATGATGGTCTCGGACATGTGCTGAATATGCGCATGTATGGAACCACAGACCATCCAATCATAGAGCTGGACAAGGGGAAGGCCAAAGAGAATCGTAAAGAAGCAATAACTGAAGCGAAGTCAGATGTCAAGGATTTCTTCAAAGACCCCTTGGGAAGGAAGAAAGATGCTGCGAACACCAAGACCGATATCGTCCTTGAAGTAGAAGAACAATCCGGAAAAAGCCAAGAAACCCCTGTGCTAGACAGCAAGAAAAAGAAGTGGTGGAACAGTCCTCAATCGACTGAGGAAGTGAAGAAAGCACCTGTGATCATAGTGGATGATGATTTCTAGGTCCTCAAGTAAGTATCTTTGAATCCAAACCGCTATGGCTTTGATCCGAACATGAGTCTCTACTCTACAAAACAACGTTGGAAGATCTTCCTCCTGATCAGCGCCCTCCTGATCATCGGGGTATCTCTATGGTATTCTTATCATATTGTGAAGAAAGTAGGTGATGAGGAACGACAAAAGGTGGAGCTTTGGGCACAAGCCATTGAGAAAAGGGCTACGCTAGTATCCTATACCCAAGAACTCTTCGAGGAACTCTCCTTGAACGAGCAGAAGAAGGTCTCCCTCTGGTCTGAGGCTATGCGTGTGATCACCAACGAGGAACTGGAAGACTATACCTTCATCACCCGAGTCATACAGGATAATACCACCATTCCGATGATTGTGGTAGATGAGAAGGACAAGATCTTCTTCTGGCGTAATATCAGTGGGACTGATGTCAAAGAAGAACAGCTACGGTCTGAATTGGCCGAGATGAAAACGCTATACGAACCTATGAAAGTCCATATCGTAGAAGGGGAGACTCAGTACCTCTACTATAAGGATTCAAGGCTCTTCAGCGATCTTCGCCACGTGATGGATGACCTCATCAATTCCTTCATCTCTGAGACGGTCATCAATAGCGCATCTGTTCCTGTCATACTTACCAATGCAAGAAGAGACACTGTACTTAAGGCGGGAAACGTGGATCCTGGCAGGATCAGCAGCCCTGAAGGACTGAGGCAGGTCCTGGAGACCATGGAAGCTATGAACACTCCGCTCAGAGTGGAGTTAGGCGGAAGTGATGTGAACTACATTTTCTATGAAGATTCTATAGTTCTCAGACAGTTACAATACTTCCCATGGGTCCAATTCATCGTTATCGGGCTTTTCTTATTCATCGCTTACCTCCTATTCAGCACCTTCAGAAAAGCTGAACAGGACCAGGTCTGGGTAGGATTAGCCAAAGAGACAGCCCATCAGCTGGGAACTCCGCTTTCATCCCTCATGGCATGGGTAAGCCTGCTTGAAGTGAGAGGAATGGACAAGGAGACCGTGAATGAATTAAACAAGGATGTCCAAAGGCTAGAGACCATAGCCGACCGATTCTCCAAAATCGGTTCAAAGCCTGACTTGCAGCAGGAGGATGTCGTAGAATTACTCCAAGAGACCGTCAATTATTTACAGCCCCGTACTTCCCAGAAAGTCCATATTGAACTCATAGCTCCTCCTGTTCCTGTGCATGCGATGATGAACAGACCCCTTTTCAGCTGGGTAATAGAGAATCTGAGCAAGAATGCCATTGACGCCATGAAGGGAGAAGGCAGCTTGACAATAGAAGTGACTGATGAGTTACAGCAAGTCTACATAGATGTCACTGACACCGGTAAAGGAATTCCTTCCAAGCTGCATAAGACCATTTTCCAGCCTGGCTATACCACCAAGAGGCGTGGCTGGGGACTTGGACTCTCATTGACCAAAAGGATCATAGAGAACTACCATATAGGAAGGATATTTGTGAAGAGATCTGAGATGGATAAAGGCACCACTTTCCGAATCGTGATCTTCCGCTAGGCTCATAAATCATTGACCGTCACCAGTTTCTGGAACTTCTGCATACGTGCAATGATCATCTCAGTAGAAATCTCCAAGAGACGCTCCGTCCCAAATTTCTCCACTGTAAATGAGGCCAAAGCTGATCCTGCAATCACAGCTCGCTTCATATTCTCAAAACTGATATCATCCTTGGATGCTATATAACCAATAAGTCCTCCTGCGAAGGTGTCTCCCGCTCCTGTTGGATCCACGACACGTTTTAGTGGCAGCGCAGGTGCATAGAACATCTCCCCTTCTCCGAAAAGCAAGGCACCGTGTTCTCCTTTTTTAATGATCAGGTACTTAGGCCCCATGGTGAGGATCTTATTGGCCGCTGAAACCAAGGAATAAGAGCCGGTCAATTGGCGAGCCTCTTCATCATTGATACTCAGTACATCACAGCGTTCGATCACTTTCTTCAAGTCATCCAAAGCAATGTCCATCCAGAAGTTCATGGTATCCAGAACGACCAGTTTAGGGCGTTTCTTTAATTGATCTAATACGCTTGATTGCACAGCTGGAGCTAGATTTCCTAGCATCAGATATTCGCAATCCTGGTAACTCTCAGGAAGAACTGGCTTGAAATGCTCCAAGACATTCAATTCGGTCACCAAAGTATCCCTCGTGTTCAGATCATAATGGTATTTCCCTGACCAAAAGAAGGATTTCTCGCCTTTTTTGATCTGAAGACCTTCTAGATCTATCCCTATTTTCTTCATTTTGGCCAACATCTCCATATCAAAATCATCTCCTATCACAGAGACTAATTTCACGGGAGAATGGAAGAATGATGCTGCCAAACTGATGTAAGTCGCAGCGCCACCAACGATTTTATCGGTTTTTCCAAAAGGAGTTTCGATGGCATCAAAGGCGACCGTTCCTACATTCACTATGCTCATAATCAGGCTATTTTCAATTGGATGGCAAATTTATTGGATTATTCATGCCAAGGTTTCTATTTTTGCAGCCCGCAAACAAAAAATGTTTGTCGGGAAATATTCCTCCTTAGCTCAGTTGGTTAGAGCATCTGACTGTTAATCAGAGGGTCCTAGGTTCAAGTCCTAGAGGGGGAGCAAAAAAGGTCATTCATTTATGGATGGCCTTTTTTATTTCTGGTTATTCAAGCCCATTGTCCAGCAAGGAAGAGCGATGACCCTGTGATATTCCTAAGTTAGTGGCTTGAATCAAGGCCTGGCCCATATCAAGCGTTACTGGAAGTTCTGGAAAGACAGTTCCAACAGACATGGTGTGCACTCTCCCTTTGTATTCGATCTGATCGAAAAAGTGCTGAGAAATACGTCTAGCCCTGAGCTTGGCCCCAAGATAGAAGCCCGAAGGAAGGTCTTAATCTCTGATGTGAATAGCCTTCATGGCCTTGATCCAGGAGCTGGAAGTTCCATTGAGATCAAAGAAAGAAGAGTAAAGGACATTGCCCGTATTTCCCTCTCCTCCCCAGACCAATGCCGAGTCCTTCATCATCTGGTGAAATACTTCAAGCCTAAGAATTATCTGGAATTCGGGTCTTGCATGGGCATCAGCGCGGCATATGTGGCATCTGCGGGACTAGAAAGATTAATCAGTATGGAGGGAAATGAAGAGCTTTTCGAGCTTTCTAGAGAGACTATTTCTCAGCTCGGCCTGGACGTTGATCTGAGAAAAGGCCTGTTCAAGGATCTATTGGAACCCGCTTTGAAGGATCTAGGGCAAATCGACATGGCCTTTATAGACGGACATCATTCGGCAGATCCCACCTTGAAGTACTTTGAACACATGAAGCCTTATCTTCATAAAGGCTCTGTGCTCATCTTTGATGATATACATTGGTCTGAGGGGATGGAGAGTGCTTGGGCTGAGATCCAGAAGGCCTCTGAAGTCACCTTGACTGTAGATCTCTATTGGTGTGGACTTGTCTTTTTCCAAAAAGGACTTTCAGGTCAGCACTTCAAAGTCAGATATTGAGTAGATCAATAATACCTCAACCACTTCCATAGTTCCTTATAACTCACTTTCTTTCCATACATCAGGATACCGACACGATAGATCCTCGCTGCCAACCATGTAGTTCCAATGAATCCGAGGACCAAGAAGACCATAGAGGTGATGATGGTGAGATAATCTATCTCCTGGAATCCCATGCCCATCATACCTACCTTGATCATCATGACCACGGGCGAGGTGAAGGGGATGATGCTTGTCCAGAAGACTGCTGTCCCGTCTGGATTAGTAATGGCGGTCTCTGCAACAATGAACGCGAAGACCAAAGGCATCACCAAGGGAATCATGAATTGCTGCGTATCGGATTCGCTATCTACCGCTGAGCCCACGGCCGCAAAAAGCGATCCATAAAGCAGATACCCTCCTAAGAAGTAGAACAAGAACATTCCGAGTATGAATGGAACGTTGGTCTGATGATAGAGGAGGAAGAATTGCTGCATGAATTCATTTGACCCTGACATCTCAGCTTGCATCTCTTTGGCCGCATCTGCTCCCATCTGTTGCCCGATCAGTGCTGAAGGGTCAGCTATAGCATCACCGAAGAAGAGTTGCGCAGCGCTGAATAAGGCTGTACTCAAGGCTATCCATAGCAAGAACTGCGTAAGTCCCACAGCTGCCACACCTACTATCTTTCCGAGCATCAATTGGAATGGCCGTACTGAGGAGATAATCACCTCCACGATCCTGCTGCTCTTCTCCTCCATGACTCCGCGCATGACTTGCGCACCGTATAAGAAAATGAAGATGTAAATAATCATGGCCAAAGCCAAGCCGACCACGAATCCTATTTCTGGGTCCACTTGAGCAGAGTCTGTCTTCTCTATGTCCAATGGCCGCAGATTGATCTTTGTCTTTATACTCTCATAGGTATCCCGACTCACATTATTCTCAGCCAATTTCACCTTCTCGAAATTCTGTTCAAGCTGGGCTGAGATATGTTTCTGGACAGAGAAACTCGGATGTTCCTTGTAAAAGACATTCAGGTTCTGGGCATAGATGGCCTCAGGCACCACATCCACTTTCAGGTCATAGGGACTGTCCTTGAAAGCCTGATCACCCATTGCACCTTCTTGCAGATGGAAATGGACCATGGGACTGTCCTCGAATTCATTGATGAACAGCACTTTGCCAAATAATCCTTCAGGATCGGTGATGACCACTTCATAGCTCTTCTCATCATTCTGTGTGAGATAGACCGCTGCCGCCATGAATCCCACAAAAATCAGTGGCCCTAGCAAAGTCATAATCAAGAAGGAGCGCTTCCTGACACGGGTGCTGTATTCGCGCGAAATGATGAGCCAGACCTTATCCATGGGTTATCTTCTCCTTTTTAACTGTTCTGATAAAGATGTCATTCATGCTTGGGATGACTTCTGTCAGCTGATTCACCTTCACATGTGGTATAACTGCACTGAGCAAGTCATTCACGCTGTGTCCGTCCAGCATACGCACCCGCGCTCTCATATGACCCTGCTCCCTTGCTTCTTTTTCTAGCAGCTCGAATCCAGTCCATAAGGCATTGGTGAAGCCCAGCATCTCTCCTTTGAAATGGATGTCATACACGTCTTCCTTGAAACGTGTTTTCACTTCTTTCACCTTCCCTTCTAAAATGACCTTGCCTTTATCGATAAGCGCCATATCATCACATATTTCTTCTACAGATCCCATGTTATGGGTAGAGAGCATCACTGTGGCGCCTTCGTCACGGAGTCTCAGAATCTCCGTTTTGATCAACTCTGCATTGATGGGGTCGAAACCACTGAAGGGCTCATCTAGGATCAGCAATTCAGGTTCATGGAGCACCGTAGTGATGAACTGGACTTTCTGTGCCATGCCTTTTGAAAGGTCTTCCACAGGCTTGGACCACCATTCCAGTATCTCGAATCTCTCGAACCAAGTGCGCAGTTTCTTTTTCGACTCTGACTGGGACATTCCCTTGAGTCTAGCGAGGTAGATGGCTTGCTCGCCTACTTTCATTTTCTTGTACAATCCACGCTCCTCAGGAAGGTATCCGATCATGGAGATGTCTTCTCTTTTCAATGGTCTTCCATTGATGAGGACTCTTCCTTCATCAGGACCTGTGATCTGATTTATTATGCGGATGAGAGAGGTCTTTCCAGCGCCATTAGGCCCGAGTAAACCGAAGATCGACCTCTCTGGAACAGTGATACTCACGTCATCCAAGGCGCGATGATCGCGGTAGCGTTTATGGATGTTCTCTGCTCTTAATTCGGCCATAGGTCACGAATCTACACTTTGGATGATGATCCTCTGCTTTTTCATTGAAGAGAGGCAAAAGAACATGGACCAACGGAAAGAAACATCACTTGATGCGCTCAGTCTGGAACTCAAGCATGGAAAGGAACTCCTGATTCCACTCTTCAGGCAAACTCACTTCCCTGAGACTTGACTCTGCCTTTTGAAGGTACTTTACTTGAAGCTCCTTTACCCTATCAAGCGATCCGGTGTCTTTAAAAATAGCCCGCACTCCATTGACTTTCTCATCCGACCCGCCTTGCTGAGAATAGAATCTCTTGAGCGCGGCACGCTGGCCTTCATGAGCCATTTCCAAGGCATAGATGTAGAGCAAGGTCTTCTTGTTCTGCAGGATATCTCCTCCTGGAACTTTTCCCATGTCAGCAGTTTCAGAAAAAGCATCCAAGATGTCATCTTGGATCTGGAAAGCAAGGCCCAGCTCCATTCCATAGCTGTACATGGCACCTACCACTTCTCCATGAGCCCCAGCAGCCAATGCTCCCATGGCCGCAGAAGCGCCAAGGAGTACAGATGTCTTCAGTCGGATCATCTCCAAGTATTCTTTGGCAGAGACCTCATCCCGCTTCTCGAAATCCATATCTAATTGTTGCCCAATGCAGACCTCTTCAGCCGTTTTAGTGAAAATGGACATGATCTCCCTCCCGTTCTTGCTCTCTTCATGGAGCAATAATTCATAGCTCAATGCAAACATCACATCGCCTGAGAGGATGGCTTGATCCCTGTTCCATTTCAGATGCACTGTCTCTTTTCCTCTGCGCAAGGATGCCTCATCCATGATGTCATCATGCAGCAAGGTGAAGTTATGGAAGAGCTCAATCGCTCCTGCGAGGTGAATTACTGAATCAGGTTCTTTTCCCAAGGCCTCTGCCGTGCCAATCAACAATGCCGGACGAAGCCTCTTCCCGCCAAGGCTAATGATGTATTCTACAGGCTCATAGATGGTGCCTTCTCTGTCTCCTAAGAAAGTCGTAAGGTAATGCTCGATACTGGGTTTATATGCCAAGAATCTTTTCATGGTCAGACAAGCTTGTTAAGGTATTCTCCATAGCCGCTTTTAACCAAAGGCTGCGCAAGGACTTTCAATTGGGCAGCATCGATGTATCCCATGCGATAGGCCAATTCTTCTATGCAACCGATCTTCATTCCTTGGCGTTCTTCTATGACTTGTACAAACTGCCCTGCTTGCATCAAGCTGGCAAATGTTCCTGTATCCAACCAAGCTGTGCCGCGTCCCATGACTGCGACATTCAATTTTCCGCGCTTCAGGTATTCTCTGTTCACATCCGTGATCTCTAACTCTCCGCGATGGCTGGGCTTAATGTTCCTGGCGATATCTACTACATCATTGTCATAGAAATAAAGGCCTGGAACCGCGTAATTAGATTTAGGCTTTTCAGGTTTCTCTTCAATGGAAACTGCCTTCATTTCCTTATCGAATTCTACCACACCATATCGCTCAGGGTCTGAAACGTGATAGGCATAGATTACTCCGCCATCTGGGTCATTATTCTGTCTCAATGTGTTTCCGAGCCCTGTTCCGTAGAATATATTATCCCCTAAGATCAGTGCCACTTTATCATCACCTATGAAATCAGCTCCTATGGTAAATGCCTGAGCAAGTCCTTTAGGTTCAGGTTGTTCTGCATAACTGAAGGTGCAGCCAAGGTTCTTCCCATCCCCAAGAAGATTCTTGAAATGAGGTAGGTCCTTGGGTGTAGATATGATGAGGATATCCTTGATCCCTGAGACCATGAGCGTACTCAATGGATAGTAAATCATGGGTTTATCATAGACAGGCATCAGTTGTTTACTGATGACCAAAGTCAAGGGGTGTAAGCGTGTGCCGGATCCTCCAGCCAATATAATTCCTTTCATAGCGCAGAAAAATAGTGCAGGGTAAAACTACATGAAATCAGTCCTCCCGTCTGATCTCTAGGGAATCCAGATCTATGTCTTCTTCTTCATCCAATATAACGAAGAGCGGTTCTTTCAAAGACCTCAAGGTCATCAGCTTCTCGAAGGAGAGCAACAAGGAAGGCAGCAGCACCAAGTTAGATAGCATGGCCACCAAAAGCGTGAATGATGCCAATATCCCGATTGCTTGAGAACCTCCGAACTTAGAAGAAGTGAAGATACTGAATCCAAAAAATAGGACGATAGACGTATAGATCATACTCACACCTGTCTCTTTCACGGCTCTGATCACAGCCTCTTTCATACGTCCCGCTCGGGCATCGAGCTCCTGACGATATTTGGCCAAAAAGTGGATGGTATCATCTACGGATATCCCGAAGGCGATGCTGAATACAAGAATAGTCGAAGGCTTGATGGGAACTCCGGCAAAGCCCATGAGTCCTGCCGTACATAAGAGTGGAACCATATTGGGCAATAAAGAAATGAGCACCATCCTCACCGATCCAAAGAGGATATACATGATCACTGAAATCACGAGGATAGCCAGAATCAAGCTCGTCATAAGGTTAGAGACCAAATAGCGCGTTCCTTTCAAAAAAACAATACTCGTTCCCGTCAAGGTGACATGATAGTCCTCTGTGGGAAAGATGGAATCTATGCGCGGTTTCATCTCATTGATGATGTCCTCCATGCGCTCCGTACCTATGTCGGCCATCTGAGCGCTTATGCGTCCCACTTGCTTGGTGGAATCCATGAACAGGCCTCCTATGTTCTTCCCTTCTTCCTCATGACTCAGATAAGGGGAGATGAATCCTTTCTCAGAACCTCTGATTAAGCTGTATTTCTCTGGAGAACCATTGTAAAAAGCCTGCTTCCCGAATTTCAACGCGTCTACCATCGAGAGGCTCTTGGAAAACTCAGGATAAGAATGAATCAGCCCTTGAAGTTCCTCGATGCGCTTCAGGTTCTTGTCTTTAACTATCTGTCCTTTACGCTGCGTATCTACCAATACTTCAAAGGGCATAACCCCATGAAAATTAGTCTCGAAGAAATGTAAGTCCTCTATGACCGTATCCCCTTCAGGAAGGTCATCAACTATGTTCCCGGTGGTCTGGATTAAAGCAGTGCCGTAAATCGCTACTACAATCACGATTGCTGTTGTTGCATAGACCCATCTCCTTTTATCATTCACCCAACGCACGAGCGCGCTTACAACTGTGTCAAGCCACCTTTTCTGCAGATGTTTCAGATGGCGCGTCTTAGGTTCAGGCAGATAGGAGAATATGATCGGAATCAGGAGGATGGACAGAAGGAAGATTCCCAGGATATTCAAGGATGCCACTATCCCGAACTGCCGCAACACGTCACTTTGGGTAAAGATAAAAGTCGCAAATCCCAGAGCCGTGGTCAAATTGGTGAGGAAGGTGGCATTGCCTATTTTGGAAATGACCCTAACTAATGCCTTGATCCGATTCCCATGATTCTTATACTCACTGTGGTACTTGTTCAAGAGGAATACACAGTTGGGGACTCCTATCACAATGATCAATGGCGGAATCAATCCTGACAATGAAGTCAATTTGAAATCCAACAAGGCAATACTCCCTATTGACCAGATTACTCCTACTCCTACCACCAATAGACAGAAGAAGACGACCCTAACACTCCTGAAGAACAAATAAAGTATCAGGGCAGTCACTAAGGCTGCGAGGAAGATGAACTTGGAGAGCTCTGATTTAATCTGCGCCCCTATATACGTCCGTATGTATGGAAGCCCAGAATAATAGAGCTCCATATGATTAAGAGAGAAGGTGTCAGCCCTTTCAAGGATGATATCCATAACATCTCCGCGCTGCTCAGAGTTAAACTTCTCAGCATTCACGAAGACCATCATCACCGTAGCATCGGTCTCATTATTATAGAGCAGCTCATCATAGAACGGCAGTCTTCCAAGTAAGGACCTCACCGAATCTACTTCAGCTTGGCTGCTTGGTTCAATGGGACTGATTAATTCAAGCTCGAACTTCTCCTCTTCCTCGTTCTTCTTCAGGTTATAGCAATGGGCGATGCTGAAAACACTATCTACTCCTTCAATAGACTTTAAGTCAAGTCCCAGTTGATACCATGCTTTGAAATTCTCCAATTCGAAGATCTCCTTGCCTTGCGTACCTATCACCATCACATTGCCATCCTGCCCGAATTCAGACAAGAACTTGTCATACTCCAGGTAGGTGGAATCATCCTTGGGTAAAAGACCTCCGAATCTGTAGGTCTCCTTCACGTCTTTGGCCTGAAAAGCCATGAAGATGGTGATGCCGGCAAGAATGATCAGGATGGCGATCCTGTTCCTAAGAATGATACTGGCAATGGATTCCCACATGGCGCAAAGAAACGAATAGTTCAGAAGCCTAGCATTGCTGTATCTTAGCCCCATGCTTTCATGGTCACATCATATGGCTTTCCTCCAGAAATTGGACAGGAAAAAACTCCAGAATGCATGGCGACTCTATCAGAGTTTTCACGCTTCTCGTAAGGCCGGCAGGCCCATGATGAAGGGCTTCCCCATGGGAATCGCCATAGAACCGACCACCGCATGCAATCTGCGTTGTCCTGAATGCCCCAGCGGTCTGCGCTCCTTCAGCCGAGCTACTGGAAACTTAGAACAGGCCATGTTCCAGAAGGTCATTGATGATCAGAAAGAGACCTTGATCCACCTAACATTCTACTTCCAAGGGGAGCCTTTCATTCATAAAGGCTTCTTGGATATGGTGAGATATGCTTCTGATAAAAGCGTTTACACCTCTACTTCTACCAACGCTCATTTCCTAGATGAAGCTACCTGTGAACGCGTGATGGAAAGCCGCTTGGATAGACTCATCATCAGCATTGACGGCACGGATCAGGAGACCTATGAGCAATACCGTAAAGGAGGTCTATTATCCAAAGTACTCCAAGGCACTGAGAACATGATCCAGGCGAGGAAGAACAGCAAACTCAGAGGTCCTGAGATCGTTTTCCAGTTCCTGGTGGTGAAACCCAATGAACATCAGATCGCTGATGTGAAGGCCTTGGCAAAGAAAATGGGCGTAGATCGCGTAGCACTTAAGACCGCTCAGATCTATGATTTCGAGCAGGGAAGTGAGCTTATGCCTGAGCAGCAGAAATATTCCCGCTATCGCTGGGATGAGGCTTTGCAGAAATTCAGAATCAAGAATACCTTGGATAACCAATGCTGGAAGATGTGGCATAGCTGCGTCATCACTTGGGATGGCAACGTAGTCCCTTGTTGTTTCGACAAAGATGCAGAGCATCGTATGGGGGGGGTGCGAGAGAAGGCCTTAAGTGAAATCTGGAAAGGAAAAACATATGATGCCTTCAGAGCCCAGATCCTGGACTCTAGATCTCAGATAGAGATGTGTAAGAATTGCAGTGAGGGGACGCGGGTGTTTGCTGAGTAATCAGACTGTCAAGATGTCCCTCTCCTTCAGCAATCATTCAAAGGCCCACCGTCAAAGTACCAGTCAGCATAAACAAAAATATTACAATGCTCTTTATCATTAAATGGTTGACTTTAGTCATAGTTTCTATTTAAACGTGTTGTTTAACTGTTGTCTGCATTGACTACAACGTAACAGGCATATGGCACGGATCTCGGCTTGTGTGAGGGCTTTGCGGGGCTCTTTGATATATATCGTGTTATGCATTTTTTACTCCACCAAGTTCGTCAATTATTCGGTTCGCTCCGCCTTCGATTCTAGATTGGAGCATCAAATACTCAGACAATCTCTGATGAAACAATTTTGCATCTGGTGCGTTTATGATGTATATTTGAATCACTAATATAAGTAGCAATGCCTAGACAAAGTATCACATTCACATCACCAAATGACCAGTGGCTCAGCACTCAGGTCAATAGCGAAGAGTACAGTTCGAAGAGCGAGGTTGTCAATGACCTCATTCGCAGAGCGCGTGCAGATCAAGAACAGATTGAATATGTACGGGCCAGACTAAGGAAAGCAGAAGAGAGTGGCTTCACTGATTTGTCCGCAGAGGAGATTCGCCAAGAAGCTCGAAATGAGCTTGGTTTGAATGGTTAAATATATCCTCAGCGAATCTGCGAAGTCAGACTTAAAGAATATTTATCGATTCGGATACGAGCGCTTCGGTGAGCAACAAGCCGAAAGTTATTTCAATGGTCTGATTGCTTACTTCGATGAAATCGCGAAAAGTCCGCTTCAGTTTCAGTGAGTTCCAGAGGTTGATCCTGGCTATCATCGTTACGTTTATATTTCCGAAAGCATCTACTTCCGAATTAACAACGACAGGATTGAAATTATGGCCATTATTGGAAGACAGGACACTTCAACTCGTTTATAGTTCGAGTCTATTCGATAGGTCAAGATTCGATTATTCGGCACTACACTCGGCATCTAAACAGAACGTCAAGATTCGGCACACAAAGCACGTCTCATCCAATATTCGCACACGCAATACGTCACGAGTCTACATGTCCTCCAACTCACGCCTGCTAGCATTATGCATAACGGTTTGAAGCTAAAAGAAGTGGCCGCTTTGGAACACAAAACTGTCTATACCCACCAAACTTTATTAGTTGCACAATGTTTGTATTCGCACTTCGCCTGCCATTTTTTTTAGGTGCTGTTATGGGGCGTTTTTTATTTTTTTGTATGTCCTCTTTACCTCTCCAAACCACAAAACTGTCAGTAGAGGAAAAACAATAAAGGATATTTTATTATAACTGTACGCTGTCGAAAAGTCAAGATGAATTATATGCTGTATCGCTCTTGTCATTCCGCAACCGTAGCATTGTCTGTCAAAGAGTAAGACCGATAAACAAACAGATTGTCCACTGTCAAAAAAGTCAGCGGGTAAAATTATTAGAGCAAGAGGAGCTAATAATAACCCGCTGAAATATATGACAAATATTTTTTTCAAATGCAATTTTTAATTTGCATAAGAAGTCTTAGTTTTTACGTTTTAAGCCCCCAGTTAAAATCAAAATCAGGTCTACCAATACTCCTATACCGCACAACCCACCTGTCAGTAAATATAAAACACCCATACCAATATAACCTAGATAAAAGCGATGAACCCCAAAAACTCCCAAAAATAGACAAAGAAGAAATGGAATTAACATATCATCATCTCCATTTGGTTTAGTAGCTTTTTTGTTCTGCTTTTTTTGTTCTTTAACAATTGTTTTTGTCTCAGAAGTCGGATTGATTTGAGATCTAACCGTGTTTACTTTTTTGCTGAATGAAACAGGTTTGTCCGATGGAAGAATAATAGAGTTGTCAAGCGATGCAGTAATGTTGTGCTCAATTACTGTCGTAGAGTTAGAGTTGTCAGCCGTGATTACTTCATTGCCTGATTGCTCAACTGTTGCGATTTTATTCTGCTCTGTTGTCTTGCCGTTGTCTTTGTTTACTAATTCCTGTCTGTCGGGATTTTGTTTTGACTTGTTCCATTCAATATGGTAGCCAGACATATAAACCCGCTTTTCCATTGTGCAAGAAGAAAGGACAAGCATTAAAGCAAGTCCACTGAATAATAGATGTTTTAAATTTTTCATTTTATTATGATTTTAATTTGTTTCCTACTCGTATGGCTTTTCGGTGTCGCCCCGTTTTTTAAAGTGGGTTCTGGTCTCCACTTTTTATTTTTCTTTTCTGTCACTTTGGGTGGTCAGCCCTTTGGCTTTCGCAGACCGTCTTGGTTTTTAAACTTGCCCATAACGGTTTGCAGCTAAAAGATTTGGCGATTTCGAAGCACTAAACTGTCTGCCACCACTAAACTTAATGCGGAGAACAAAGCTTCATTTAACCACTGAACCGCCAATTTTTTGTAGCTGCTGTGCTCGTTGCACAACTCACCAAACTTAGTTAAAAACTCTTTTGCTGGGATCTTGACAATGAAATTTCTGGATCCGACCTACGGGTCATGCAAGGAGAAAAACCATTTCAACCCAAGGCGTTCTACTCGGTAAACCTCGATGCGATGGTTGCCAAGGACAACTTCTATCGTAGATTGAATGCAGAGCTGGATTTACGCTGGATACGCA
>Ga0335396_10003663_pt1 | contig 17430 bp, 20 predicted proteins | sample FRY02_FD_205743 | JGI IMG/M metagenome (GOLD analysis project Ga0335396, IMG submission 205743) | Freshwater microbial communities from Lake Fryxell liftoff mats and glacier meltwater in Antarctica - FRY-02 (spades assembly) (version 2) | ecosystem: Environmental > Aquatic > Freshwater > Ice >... | reverse complement strand
TTATGCGGGTGTAGCTCAATGGTAGAGCCCCAGCCTTCCAAGCTGGCCATGCCGGTTCGATCCCGGTCACCCGCTCCACGTTTTACAACGGCGAGCGATGCTTTTTAAAGCGCGCCGATTGATCCGAGCAGGGTTGAGTAAATCCGCCCATTGATGATTAACGGAAGCGAACCCGTCATTCCCATGTCATCGATAATTTTGATAGCAATTCCGACGTCTCCGCTTGTCGGAGCGATGGTTCCGGTGATCGTGAATGTGTATCGGTACATTTTTGGATCAAGTTCAAAACCCCTTTGCTGAATTAATGAGTAATTAAAATTTGAAACAGAACTATCTTCATGCAAGATATCAAGTGCAAAAATTCCTAAATTTAAGTCGCTAACGCAATTTAAGACAATTGTGTAAATGTAAGAATTGCCATTCTTAAATTTCGGCGAAGTTACAGAAGTAGAAAATGTTCTTTTACTAGCGGTGCTCAATGTCCACGGGGTAAGTGTGTTTACATAAACATTCGATGGACCAACAGTTCCCGGTGCGCCAATCGTTCCCGCAGTTCCGGTTTCGCCTTTTGCACCAACTGCGCCCGCCGCACCTGTGGCTCCAGTTGCACCCGGAGATCCAGTTCCTGCTCCACCAGCAGCTCCCGGAGATCCCGTGTCACCTTTAGGTCCAACGCCTCCCGCTGAACCAGGTGCACCGCTTCCCCCGGAAGCGCCAGTTTCTCCCTTATCCCCTTTCTCGCCTTGTGCGCCAGTTGGACCAGTAACTGTTGATGCACTTGAAACTGATTTACCTTCGCCTCCATTCTTCCCCGCAAGACCCGCAACACCGGGAGCACCAACTGGTCCCTGCAAATTTTGAGGAATTGGCCACTTACCATTCGTCTTTGGTCCATAAATCAAAAGACTTCTTGTATCAATATAAAAATCACCGTTGATTCCAAGTGAAGCAAGCGGTACACCTTTGCCATTCAAAATTGTGTTTGGAATTGTTGCGGTTGTTCTTCCTGCCGCTTTGGGTTTATTTGCCGCGATTGATGTGGTCATGCCCGAACATGAAATCGCTATTGCTAGTCCTAAGGCGAACGCTTTCTGATTTCGCTTCACTGAGCCTCCAAGGATTGTTACTCACGGTTACTTTTCTCAAGTGTGAGTGAACTGAGAGTTACCTTGAAGGGGGCTTGCCCGAGCCCTGACGCTTATGTGCGGCGGCCTAACCCCACAAATAAGCGTGAGGGTAACCGCAATTATTCTCATAAGTCTCACAGGCTCTGGGGGTAGTTTTCCCATCATCAAGTAATTATATACGTCTTGTCGTTACGAGGGTTTCGACACCGTGCACCATTGGACGAAAGGACGACATGCAAATGTCATCAAAGAAGAATGTGATTGCTATTGCGATTACAACTGTTGCGCTAACGGTAGCCAGCGTTGGAATCAGTAATGCATCAACAAAGACAAAGGTTGTACAGACAAAGTCAACTCGTACATCTGTAAATTCAATTTCAAATCCGTTAGCACGTGGTGTTGACAGCGATGTGAAGTTAGCTGCAGTTCTCTCAGCACTTGTTGCTAAGGGATCAATAACTCAGGCACAAGCAGATGCAGTGATTGCTGCTGCAACAGCTGCGCGCACAAATGGTCGTACTACCAAAGATGCAGCACGTGCTGCAATGGAGGCTGATCGAATCGCTGCGGAAGCACTAATTGCAAAGACAATTGGACTTGATACAGCAACAGTTCGTACTCGTCTTGCAGCAGGTGAATCACTTGGCGCAATTGCAGGGGCGAAGAAAGTAGAACTAATTGTTGTTCTCGTTTCAGAAGCAACAAAGCGCATTGATACTGCAGTCGCTGCCGGAAAGATGACTGCTGCACAAGCAGTTACTTTGAAAGCTGGCTTAACCGCACATATAACCGCTGAAGTTGATCGCGTTGGGGGCAAGCGTGGACCAGGAATGGAAGGCCATAAAAAAGGTGATTCCAAAATGGGTCATGACGGCAAAAACGATCGCGGACACGGTGGATTTATGGGTCGCGGAATGGGATCTGCACCACTTGCTCCAGCAGCGACAGTGGCACCAACATCTACATAATCAAAAATAAATATTGAAGTTAATACTTCATAGCTCCTCCTAGGGCAGAAAAACCCGCCACAAGTTCCCCTTGTGGCGGGTTTTTTAATGTTGCGATTGGCTCTAAGTAAATAGTCCCGTGAGAGACTTACGGCATGCGCTTACATATTGGTAGTGATCATGCAGGGTTAGAGTTAAAAAATGAATTGATCGCCCACTTTGTAAATAACGGTCATGATGTTAGTGATCATGGCCCTTATGAATACGACGCTTTAGATGACTATCCGGATTTTTGTATTCCTGCCGCAATTGCAGTTTCAAAAGATCCCACTTCACTTGGAATTGTTATTGGTGGCTCAGGAAATGGTGAGCAGATCGCGGCAAATAAAGTTAAGGGAATCCGTGCAGTTCTTGCGTGGAACATTGAAACCGCAAAGCTAGGTCGCAATCACAATAATGCAAATGTCGTTTCGGTTGGCGGTCGCATGCACTCAATCGCTGAATGCAAGGAAATTATTGACGCCTTTATTGCAGCGCCATTTAGTAACGACGAGCGCCATGTGCGCCGAATTAATTTAATTTCGCATTATGAAGAAAGTGGCGAAATTTAGTTTTTAAAGTATTTAAAATCGTTCACTGCATGATCTTTGGTAATGCCCTGTCCTTCAAAGCGAGTTAGCGGTCTTGAATCTGGGCGATCGATTACTCCCCCGTGAAACTCTTTGGATAGAGAAAACTGTTCGGTGATCCATTCTGCGTAAGGAACCCAGTCGGTTGCGATATGCAGGAAACCACCCGGTTTTAATTTCTTTGCTACTTCGGCAATAAAGCGTTGATTGATCATGCGCCGCTTAAAATGGCGCGCTTTTGGCCACGGATCAGGGAAATATAAATTAATGCCACCTAGCGTGGAGTCTTCAATCATGTAATAGAAAACTTCGAGGACATCGCGTTCAATCAGCTTCACATTCGTTAGCGAGAATTCGGAAAGACGAGCCATTAGCTTTCCAACTCCCGGCATGTGTACTTCAACACCCAGATAGTTGGTTAACGGATCGTTTTTGGCGATCTGCCAAGTTGCCTCCCCCATGCCATAACCAATTTCCATAACAACTGGTTGTGGCTTTTCAAAGGCTATTGCAAGGTCTAGGTGAGATTTTTTAAATTCGATTCCGTACTTGGCCCATAAAGTATCGCGCGCTAATTGCTGGGCTGGGGTAATTCTTACGCCACGTAAGCGATAACTTCGATTGGTAACTGGCTCCACGGCGCGACTCTTTCATGATTACACTTCGAGAAGCAAAAACAAGGCTAAAGGGAGCAATCGTGTCAGGTGTAAATCTCAAGCAAATTGAAGCAGCCCAACGTTCTGAAATTCTGAAAGTATCGAGTTATGTAATCGATCTTGATGTCACAACCGGTGCTGAAACATTTCTCGTTAAGACGAACATTAAATTTGCTGGCCTAAAGCCCGGTGCTACAACTTTTATTGACTGTGTTGGAAAGCGCGTAATAAGCGCCAAACTAAATGGCGCAAACTTTGATCCCAAGTTCGATGGTGAATCTATTTTCTTGCCCGCAATTGCTGCTGATAACACACTTGAAATTGAACATGAAGGTATCTACTCAAACTCCGGAGAAGGTCTCCACCGTTTTGTGGATCCAGCCGATAATGAAGTTTATTTATATACCCAGTTTGAAACTGGCGATGCCCGTCGTATGTATGCCTGCTTCGATCAACCTGATCAGAAGGCCACATTTACGATCAGCACAATTACTCCAAAGCACTGGGAGGTAATTTCAAATTACGGAATTGAGTCTCAGAAGGATCTTGATGGAGATCGCAAATTTATTCAGTTTGCTACATCGCAGGTTATTTCAACCTATGTCACAGCCATTGTGGCAGGCGCTTACACATCAGTTCATGATGAGTACAAGGGCGAGAAAACTATTCCACTAGGAATCTATGCCCGTAAGTCATTCTTCCAGCACGTTGATGCTGCCAATATCTTTGAAGTTACTAAGCAAGGTTTTGCTTACTTCGAAAAGACTTTCGGACTTGCCTACCCATTTGGTAAGTACGACCAGATTGCCGTTGCTGAATACAACTGGGGCGCAATGGAGAACGTGGGCTGCGTAACATTCCACGAAGATGTTTTGATTTTCCGTAGCAAAGTTACCGAGCGCAACCACATCAGCCGCGCAACCACTATTCATCACGAGATGGCGCATATGTGGTTCGGAGATTTAGTAACTATGAAATGGTGGCAAGACTTGTGGCTCAACGAGTCATTCGCTGAATGGGCTTCATATATGTCAGTTAGCGAATCAACTAAGTACAAGCACGCTTGGACTGAATTTAACTCGGTTCGCAAGAACTGGGCTTACCGCGCAGACCAACTAACTTCTACCCACCCAATTGCAGTTGAGATGGAAGATCTCGATGCGGTGCGCACCAACTTTGACGGAATTTCTTACGCCAAGGGCGCATCTGTTTTGCAGCAATTAGTTGCGCACGTTGGCCGCGATAACTTCCTTGATGGGCTTCGCAAATACTTCGCTAAGCACGCATATAAGAACACTGAACTCAGTGACTTAATTACTGAACTACAAGCGTCCAGTGGAAAAGATTTAACTTCTTGGGTTGGAACTTGGCTACGCACATCAGGGGTCAACACGCTTCGCCCAGTGATCACAGTTGATGGCGATAACTACACATCAGTCTCGATTAAGCAAGAGGCTCCCCTAATGCCAGTTGGTTCAACTGAACTTCGCCCACATCGCCTGCACGTTGGACTCTTCGATATCAAGGGCGCAGCGCTGGTTCGTCGCGAAAGCATTGAAGTAGATATAGCTGGTGCACTAACTGAGATTAAAGAGTTGGCTGGCAAGAAATCTGCTGATCTTTTGCTAATCAATGATCACGATCAAACTTATGCAAAGTTACGTTTCGATGATCGTTCAGTTCAAACAATGAAGCAATACTTAGGGCAGATCGATGATTCACTAGCCCGCGGACTTATTTGGGCTTCACTTTGGGACTCAACTCGCGATGGCGAACTTGCAGCAAGTGAATACATCACTATTGCGCTAAATGCCCTCAAGGGTGAATCAGATATTTCAATGATCACTGCAACTCTGATGCAGATAGACACTGCAATTTGGGCATACGTTGCCCCAGCAAATCGTGATGCGCTTCGCCTTACAGTTGCAAACGCTGTTGAAGCGCTGCTCGATGGGTCTGCTTCAGGTAGCGATAGCCAATTGCAATATGCGCGAGCATTTGTAAATAACGCTGTCACTCCGGCGCAATTTGATCGCTTGAAATCGATGTTGGATGGATCAATTAGCGGCTTAACTGTTGATGCTGAACTTCGTTGGTACATATTTATCTGTGGCGTAAAGCGCGGAATCTTTGGCCCTGCCGAAATCGAAACCGAATCAGACCGCGATAAGACCGCTCATGGAAAGCAGTACAACGCTTATTCATATGCTGCGATTCCGACTCGTGAAGCAAAAGCGGTCGCATTTAAATCGGTTACAACTGATGACCTAAGCAACACCATTCACTCTTACAAGTGCCGTGGTTTCAATGAGAGTATTCACAGAGAAATCTTGGAAGGATTCGTTGACAGTTACTTCGCAGCGATTCTGGAAGTTTGGGCAACTAAGGGCTATGAAATTGCTGAAACGACCGCGACGCTAACTTTCCCAACTTGGGCAATCAGCGAGGCAACAGTTTCTAAGGCGCAACATTGGCTTGATGTGACCGGTAAAGATGCAGCTAATTCGTTGCGTCGTTCGGTTGCTGAAGGTCGCGATGCAATGACTCGTGCGCTTAAAGCTCGCGCAGTTGATGCACGACCATAACGATCAAAATAATCTGAGAAAGTAAAAAACTACTCGATTGTTGTGATTACAGAGTCTGTACTCTTGGCCTTTTTGCGATCTCCAGTGAGGGCATAAACCAGTACTGAAATCAGCACGAAGGAAACCACTGGCGTGGCAAAGAAGTAAGCAAATGTTTCGACTCCGGTTAAGCCTTCACCTGCAACGGTTCCATCTTCTACATTGCCTTGAGAAAAGCGCTGGATTGCTGATGCGAAGTTCATGAACATGGCTCTAACTCTAAAGGAATTATGCGGTGGCGGCTGCCACACCGAACGGCTCTAAATATTGCAACCATCGACTATCGGTGCGACCGGTTCCAAGAATTCTCCATGCAGCACCAACTGGTTCACGCGGAAGAGAGCGAAGTTTCCAACCCATCTCTTTTAGTGGCTTATCTGCTTTCAGGTGATTGCACTTGTGACAGGCAGAAACAACGTTTTCCCAATTGTGTCCGCCGCCACGAGAGCGCGGAATCACGTGATCGATTGATGTCGCTGGCGCTGAACAATAAACACATCGTCCACCATCGCGCGCAAAAATCGCACGACGTGAGAGCGGCACCGCATGACGATAAGGAATCTTTACAAATTTGTTTAAACGGATAACTGATGGAAGTTCCATCTGACCTTGCGTAAAACGGAATACACTTCCGGATGACTCGATCATGGTTGCACGAGTATTAAGAACAAGCAGCAGCGCACGACGTTCTGTTACAACACCTAGTGGTTCGTAGGTGGCGTTCAAAACTAATGCCCGTGACATCTCTTCCCCAGTTCAGGGCGCGTATCTGGCGTGCGCCGATTGGTTTATCTTGCACTAATTTGCTGGGGTTTGCGCTATTTAAAGGTCAATTTCAGGTAAAGAATTAGTTAGAGTTTGGGCTGTGAGCGAGCAAACCCGAAATATTCTGGAATGGCTAAGTGGCGCCCCACTCCGCGTATTTATAGTCCTTGTCGCTGCATGGGTTGGAAACTTTATTGGCCATCGCGCTATAGATCGTGCGGTTTTGAAATTAGCAACAACTGATCTCAAACCTGGTCCTCGCATTGTTAAACGGCAAGCTGAAAGAGCTAAAACAACTGGTTCGGTTTTAAACTCGATTTTGAAAGCAGTTATTTGGATTATTGCTCTTGGAATGATCCTTGGCGAATTTGGATTTAACCTTGGCCCAGTAATCGCATCCGCTGGAATCGTTGGTGTTGCAATTGGACTTGGCGCGCAAACTTTGGTGCGCGATATTTTATCCGGAATCTTTATGTTGATTGAAGATCAATACGGCGTAGGTGATGAAATCAAAGTCTTAGAGATTGAAGGCGTAGTTGAAAAAGTTGGGCTGCGAATCACGACAATTAGAGATAAGTCAGAAACGCTTTGGTATGTCCGTAACGGTGAAATATTAGTTATTGGAAACCGTTCACAAAAGAGTTAAAAAGAATTAAAGGGTGTTAACCATTCCCTCGGCCGCCATCTGTAAATAACCTTCTAATTGTTGGCGATGGCCATCTTCCATATCCATGCCTGCCAGTGCAACGCTCATGCAATTTAGCCATGCATCACGGGCAGCAGGATTGATGTAAAAGCCCGCATGGCGCATTCGCAATCTTGGGTGACCGCGTTCATCTGAATAAGTTGTTGGTCCTCCCCAATATTGTTCTAGAAAAGTTTTTAAACGAATTGCCGCACCTTTCATATCATCGGGCGGATACATAGGCGCCAAGATTGGATCACTTGCTACTTGGACATAGAACTGTGAAACGAGATCGCTGAAGAAGACTTCTCCCCCGACCTCTTCATAGAAGGTACTCATGACTTAATTTTAATCGACATACCTGCTAAAACAAGAACAGGAATTGCTGCAATGGTGCAGAGCCAACCGTAAGAAAGCGTTCCGATAATTACACCCGCAATAGCGCCCCCGCCAGCCCCCGCCAGATTCATAACTAAATCACTTGCACCTTGGGAGGAAGTTCGAAATTCATCAGAAACACTTTCAGATAGAAGTGCTGAGCCTGCAATCAAAGTGCATGACCAACCTAGCCCCAAGAGAAATAAACCAATGCCCAACGTGATCGCATCATCAGCTCTGGCAAGCCCAGAGACAATTGTTGAAATCAATAAAATTACTAAGCCCACTTGAATCACAACTTTACGACCGAATCGATCGCTGAGAGATCCTACGATTGGCGAAAATGCATACATTCCAAGAACATGAACGCTAATGACTAAGCCGATTACCGTCAAAGTTACATCAACATGGGCCATGTGAATCGGCGTCATCACCATTACGGAAACCATTGCTACGTGACCGATTGCAATGGAAAGGATTGCAAATAGAGCAGATGGATTCTGGCGAATGTGTGAAAGCGCTCTCTTGGTTGATCCCTTCGCGCTCTTAATTGATTGAACCGAGCTAATTACTAAATATGGATCTGGTCTTAGAAAAATAATTACGACTAACGCCGCTAAAAACAAAGTAACTGCTGAGATCAAATATGGGCCAACTAAAACAGGTAAATCAAATAGTTCGGCTAATTTGCCTGATGGCTCCATCAAGTTAGGTCCAGCAACTGCGCCAATAGTTGATCCCCAAACCACAAAAGAAAGTTGTTTGGATCGAGAAGCATCAGTTGCCAGATCTATTGCTGCGAATCTCGCTTGATATCCGGCTGCCGAGGCCGCACCGACTAAAAATGTTCCAATCAACATAAATGAAACGCTTCTAGTGGCCCCACCAATAATTGCAAAGACAGAACCAATGATCCCTGCAACGTAACCCGTAGATAGCGCTAAGCGACGACCACCCTTTGCAGTCAATCGGGCTAAAGGAAGTGCCAACGCTGCCGCACCGAGTACCGCACTGGTCTGAGCTAGCCCCGCTAATGATTCTGATTTGGTAATTGAGGAAACCAGAAGTGAGCCCGCGGCGACAGTGCCTGCGACGCCAACCCCATTCAGCACCTGGGCAGCAGCGAGAGTTCTTATTACTTTGCGTTGCAGTTGAGAATTTGGCACTAATTACTTTCCTGGTACTTGGCTAAGAATTCAAGTTCCTTATCATGCAGCGGTCGAGATTTCTTGGTCTCTAGTGAGACCGCAACTTGAACGGTTCGCACATTTGCAAATACTTTTTCACCATCTGAAATGACAAAGAGCATATTGAAAGAACTATTGCCGATTTTCTCAACTGAAATCTCAACATCAACAAAGCGCCCACCGTCATAAATTGGTTCCACAAAATCAATTTCTGCACGAGCTACAACCATCTCAATTAAAGTGGAATCACGCATCGCTGATGAATATTCTTCAGTTGCCCAAAGAAATCGTGCCTCTTGTGCAAAAATTAAATATTTTGCATTATTCACATGGCCAAAAGCATCTAGGTCATCCCAACGAACAAATTGCTTGCTCACATACTTCATTAACGAGTTAGCTTCCTGTAAGTTGCACGGTGTGGACGTGCAGCATCGGCGCCAAGTCGTGCGATTTTATTCTCCTCGTAGGATTCGAAGTTTCCCTCAAACCAGAACCAAGTTGAATCGCCTTCATAGGCCAAAATGTGCGTTGCTACGCGGTCAAGGAACCAGCGATCGTGAGAGATAACGACTGCGCAGCCCGGAAATTCAAGTAACGCATTTTCAAGTGAACCAAGAGTTTCCACATCTAAATCGTTCGTTGGCTCATCCAGAAGCAATAAGTTTCCGCCGAGTTTAAGAGTAAGCGCTAAATTCAAACGGTTGCGCTCTCCACCAGATAAAACTCCAGCTTTCTTCTGCTGGTCTGGGCCTTTGAAACCGAAGGCTGAAACATAAGCACGAGAAGGCATTTCTACCTGTCCAACTTTTATGTAATCCAAACCATCTGAGACCACTTCCCAAAGTGATTTGCTGCCATCGATGCCGCCACGAGACTGATCAACGTAAGCGATCTTTACAGTTTCGCCAATCTTCACACTTCCAGAATCTGGGGCCTCTAAACCTAAAATAGTTTTAAATAGCGTTGTCTTACCAGCACCGTTAGGTCCAATAACTCCAACAATTCCGTTACGTGGCAAGGTAAATGAGAGATCATCAATCAGAATGCGATCGCCAAAACCTTTAGTTAACTTTTCAACTTCAACCACAATATTTCCAAGACGTGGACCCGGTGGGATTTGAATCTCATCAAAATCTAACTTGCGCATCTTGTCCGCCTCAGCCGCCATTTCTTCATAACGTGCCAGACGAGATTTAGATTTACTTTGTCGGCCTTTGGCGTTCATGCGAACCCATTCCAGCTCCTCCGATAAACGCTTAGCGCGCTTAGCATCTTTCTGTCCTTCGACTTTAAGTCGCGCCGCCTTTGTCTCTAGATAAATTGAGTAGTTACCTTCGTATGGATAGGCACGACCGCGATCGAGTTCCAGAATCCACTGTGCAACGTTGTCCAAGAAATACCTATCGTGCGTGATCGCAACTACTGTGCCCGCGTACTTACTTAAATGTTGTTCCAGCCATAAAACTGATTCGGCATCAAGGTGGTTTGTCGGCTCATCGAGAAGCAGCAGGTCAGGTGCTTGCAAAAGTAATTTACAGAGCGCAACGCGACGTTTTTCTCCACCAGATAAAACTTTCACATCGGCATCACTTGGTGGACAGCGCAGCGCATCCATTGCTTGCTCTAGTTGTGAATCAAGTTCCCATGCATTTCGGTGATCAAGCTTTTCCTGCAAATTTCCCATCTCAGCCAACAACTTGTCATAGTCAGCATCGGGAAGTGACATCTCATCGCTGATTGCGTTAAATCGATCAAGCATTGCAACCGTTTCAGCAACGCCTTCTTTGACGTTATCAATAACATTTTTCTCTTCATTTAAAACTGGCTCTTGCATCAAAATACCAACTGAATAACCCGGTGATAGATATGCCTCACCATTAGATGGTTGTTGCAATCCCGCCATGATCTGCAAAACTGTGGACTTACCAGCGCCGTTAGGCCCAACCACACCAATCTTTGCACCCGGCAAGAACATCAAAGTTACGTCATCGAGAATTACCTTCTCACCATGCGCTTTTCGCGCTTTTTTCATTGTGTAAATAAACTCAGCCATAGAGAAAACCTTAGTGGCTCATATCGGTACAATTACTCATCGACCCTGCAGGCGCCTGTAGCTCAGTCGGATAGAGCACTCGCCTTCTAAGCGAGTTGTCGCTGGTTCGATTCCAGCCAGGCGCACATGAGCACACCTTTGCACCACCTTATTTGGATCGACTGCGAAATGACTGGGCTCGATGTCGTAAATGATGCCCTTGTTGAAATTGCGGTCTTGGTCACAGACTCTGATTTAAATGTAATTGGCGAAGGCGTTGATTTAGTGATCAAAACAACTCCTGAAAAATTAGCGGGAATGAATGATTTCGTAACTCAGATGCATACAACCTCTGGGTTAATTACTGAGATTCCAAATGGAATTTCGGCGAGCGATGCCGAAGATGCAATTATTAAATATCTTGAATCTGCCGGAACTATTTCTGGAAAATCACCACTCGCTGGAAATTCAGTCAATGTAGATCGCAATTTCATCGCCCGTGACATGCCGCGCCTCACAGAGTTTCTGCACTACCGAACCGTTGATGTTTCATCGATCAAAGAGTTGGCACGTCGCTGGCATCCAAAGCTCTACTTCGCCTCCCCCGCCAAAACGGGCAATCACCGCGCACTCGGTGATATTCAAGATTCCATCGCAGAACTGGCGTATTACCGCGCAGCGTTATTCGTCCCCAGCGCCAGCGAGATCGCAGCAGAGTAGTTAGCAGGTAAGATAAGCATTCAATCAGCACATGGTGGGCGTAGCTCAGCTGGTAGAGCACTCGGTTGTGGTCCGAGATGTCGCGGGTTCGAGCCCCGTCGTTCACCCCAAGTTTTTACCCTAGTTTCACTTAAGCAATATCAAAGGCTTCAAACTAAACGAAAGTGGTTCACATGATCTTCGACGTAGTAGTTGAAATCCCAGCGGGCTCACGCAACAAGTACGAAATCAATCACACCACTGGCGAAATTCGTCTTGACCGGATGCTTTTTACTGCCACTCGTTTTCCTCATGATTATGGATTTGTAAAAAATACTCTCTCGCAAGATGGAGATCCACTTGATGCACTGATCTTGCTTGATGAGCCAACTTTTCCCGGCTGCGTTGTTTCATGTCGCGTAATCGGAATGTTAAATATGACAGATGAAGCTGGCGGAGATGACAAGTTACTTTGCGTTGCAGCCGGTGATGTTCGTAAGTTATACCTTCAAGATTTAGGAGATGTACCAGCTTATGAACTCTCAGAAATTAAACATTTCTTTGAAGTCTACAAAACTCTTGAACCAGGAAAATCTGTTCAGGGTGGCGATTGGGTCGGTCACGACGAAGCAGAACTCGAAATTGTTGCCTCATATAAGCGCTACAAAGAAAGCCACTAACTTTTAATTAATTAGTCGGCACTTTCTGATCTGGGCATTTACTCAAGATCGAAACCATTGCTGCCTTTTCTGGAGCAGTAACCCACAAACCATATTTTGCTTTCACTGCAATCTGTTGTGCCACATAAGCACACCTAAAGCTCTTTCGCGGCGGCAACCAAGTCGCCGCATCTCCGTCGCGCTTCTGAGAATTCAAGCGACCCTTTACTGCAAATAAATTAAGTGGATCATTTGCCAGCGCAGTTCGCTGCGCTAAACTCAATTGAAATGCACCCGTCTGCCACCCATTTGAAAGAGCCACCACATGATCGATCTGGACTTCCATGCTGGTGATATTGCCGCGCACAAAGTTGATTACTTCACCTGAATATCGATCGATCAGATTTCCAGAGAGCACAACACAATCCCGAGTCTTAACCTTGAAAACAATCGCCGTTAAATCGCGCTTCAACATATCGTTTCGAGTATCGCAACCATTGCGATCTACATCGGCCCATGTCTGGCCAAATTGCGCTCTTTCGTAACCCGTCTTCGGCGCACGACCTTTTACCACCAACGTATCTAGGACTTCACTAGCGCTATTCGGTAAAGCCTCAACTGGCCCTTGACCCAAAGAGACTCCAAGAATCAAGAGCGCCGAAATACGGATCTGCCATCGACTCATCTCAATATTTTCCCAGCACTTAATGTGTAAGACAAGCCCAATTACGCCTGATAGGGTCTGCTCTGCATTCAAAGATTCGACCGTTTGAATGAGTTCGGGTTGTTAGCTCAGTTGGTAGAGCAAGGCACTCTTAATGCCTGGGTCGGGGGTTCGAGTCCCTCACAACCCACTTGTTGGCTTAACTTGTGGGACATTCTCCGAAAGTCGGAGGTGTATCCACTTAATTGAAAAAGGAAATACAGCCCGAATAGGGTTATATCCCGACAATCAGTTCGCCTCTTGACCAATTGCTTCACATTGGGAGATGACATGTTAGTTAATGATTTTTTGGATCAAGTTATCAAATCTCGACCATATAAGTACTCAACTAAGCAAACGCTTATCAAAGAAGATAAGCGTATAGGTATTTGGGATATTGATACATCTGAGATTACTTCAGCCTTAATTCGAGACAGAGTAGATTCTGAATCAAATCGTAATTCTCGAAGAAGGCTCTACGTTACTGCTCGCTCAATCTTCAAAGATTTGGGTGTATGCCAAGACTTGCCTAAGTTAGAGAGTATCTCTCGCATCTATGACTTCCCATCCCAAGAAGATCTGCATGAACTTATTGATAAATCGAAGTACCTCCTCCAACTTTTCCTCTGCATGTACGGAGGACTCCGTGTTGGGGAAGCCTGTGCCGTGACTCCCGAGAAGTTGTCAGGTGATTATCTTGAGGTCAATGAGGCTTACTCACAGGACGGCCTCATGAAGAAAGAAATTACAGGAAAGATTCAATAACTACAGAAGGAAATCTCATCCATGTTCAGTTCGGCGAGGTTAATTCCCAGTAGGTGATTTAAGAATTTGTCTTCTTTTCTTTTTCACAAGCCATAATCAAAGAGATGAAGAAGGAAGCAACAGTGCCCTATGTCTCTACATCCATGCCCGACTGTCCAAACATTCCATTTCGCGTATCAGCTTTTACCTTGTCGGCAAGTTCACTCAGGATGCCATTAAAGGCGTAGAGCATGCCTTCTTCATATGCATCTAGGTCATTCATGTCTGCTGGATAACCCATATCCAAAATAATTCTGTCTATCAACTGCTTTGCTTGCCCCTGACCCCTAGCATCAGCAACAAATGCCTCTCGAAGATTATCAAACTCACTTGATTTTCTTGTAAGTACATCTTTTACAAAATCAAGATTCCAGCTTGGTTCAAATTCTTTAGCTGCGCCGATAGCGAGCATGTTGTGAAGTGCTGTAGCATTCAGAGTTCCAGCATAGAGGTTGAGAACACTTGCGATAGCCCTACCAAAACGATCTTGATCTTTTTCCAACTGGGTCGTGGCAATTTTCAGTCCGAGCGTACTAAGGAGCCGTCGCTGCACTAAAACCAGAGCGCGTAATTTTATTGCCGGATGGCGATGAAGATCTCTGGAAAGAAGAGTATATCGATCTGATTGCGATCGATTAAGCCTTCTTTTTGCTCAATTCCCTACTCGGACTCAAAATACTATTGTATCTTTCCAACATGAATGCAAAAACACCTTTTGTCGTATTTGTACTAGCCGCATCAGTTGCAGTACCAAGCCCAGTATTCGCGGCAGTGAAAGCTGGTGCACCTTGCGCGAAAGTTGGAAAGGTTCAGAATTCAGGAAACTTCAAATTCACTTGTTTGAAATCTGGAAAAAAGAGTACTTGGAGCAAAGGTGTGGCTATTGAAAAGCCAGTACCCATGCCGAGTGAATCTCGAGACCCAGTACCCATGCCGAGTGAATCTCGAGACCCAGTACCCATGCCGAGTGAATCTCGAGAGACTGCATCCAAATTTCAACTCACCACCTCAGATTCTTTCGCTAATTTGAATACCTGCAGAATAAAGTCATCTCTGTCGAATCTTTCAGAAACAGTGGGATTTCCGCGAAGCAAAACAGGCATTCCTTCAATCGGTAAGGTCAAAGGCGTAACCCTTTTTGTCGAATTCACAGATTTAAAAGATGACGGGAATCCTATTCGAGCCTGGAAGACTCAGCAGGTGCCAACTGCGATGAAATACTATGAAATCGCAAGTTATGGAAAGTATGATTTTAAAGTTGAACTTGTAGAAAAGGTTTTTTTAATAAATAAGAGTGTTCTTAGCTACAACTTGGATACGCATCACGATGCCCCAGCCAAACCAAATGCCAATCCTTTTGGGCTCGTTCTCGATGCGATGAACGCTGCTGATCCTGAAGTAGATTTCTCTCAATACGACTATGTCAACGTAGTGACTCCTTCCACAACACTAATAGGATTTGAAGGGGCTGTCGGAATGAACAGTATTTACGATGGAAAACTATTTCAACGAGCGACATTTGGACCAATTCGAGAATACGTAGATTCTCCAAGAAAGTACAACTGGTTAGTACATGAATCTGGCCACTTATTAGGATTAATGCATCCTTATAACACTTCTGGGGCTGGCTTTTACTCTGGTTATGTCATTCCCACTTGGGATTTAATGGGAGCTTCACTTACAGAAAACTCCGAATTTCTTTCATGGAATAAGTTTCTTTTAGGTTGGCTAGATTCTAGCCAAGTAAATTGCTTGGATGGTGGGGTTAAATCGAACTCAACCCATCTGATTGCTCCACTGACAGAGAATGCAGTTGGTGTGAAGGCTACGATAGTTAAACTCTCTGACACCCAAGCACTAGTTCTTGAGAATCGAAGAAAATCTGCGCTGAATGACCTTAAACGGGATCAAGAAGGAGTAGTGGCATATGTCGTTGATGGAGCGATTGAAAATGGAAAAGGTGCAGTTAGTTTCTTATATGAAAAGTTGACAGTAACTTATGAAACTCGATTGATTGGAACTCTGAAACCAGGCGAGAGTATTCGACACAAAAACATTTTAGTAAAGGTGCTGTCGTCTGCAATAGCTGGAGATTACGTATCGGTCTCAATTGAGTAATCACTAACTTAAGCATCCCTCGGTCAAAGATTTTCTTTGCGCTCGCCTCGATCGTAGATGAATCGAAGGTTTTGGCTGAGTCTAGTTTTTCCAGGCTTGGCCTCCCTGATAATCATCTCAGGAGTTTCAACTTCGCCGATTGATTCAAGTCCCCAGAGCTGCCGCAAGAGATAAAAAGGTTGCACGTTGTGTTCCTCGGCCATTTTTTCTAACCAGTTGGCATAGGCGAAGTAGGTGGCAAACTTGCCAGAGTTTCCTTTGCCCTGTCCACTATCGAAGTTTTCCCATTCGGCGCTGCTGTCGATTTAGTTGACAGGTGTGTGTAGTTTCATGCAACAAGTAATTCCTTGTCAAGGACTTCATGTGCTGCTTCATATTCAACCGGTGTCATCTTTCCTAAACTTCGCTTGCGCCTTCGTCGGTGGTAGGTCTTTTCAATCCATGTAACGATTGCGATTCGAAGCTCTTCCTGAGATTCCCATTTCTTTGAATCCAGAACGTTGTTTTGCAGAAGCGAATGAAATGACTCTATTCGAGCATTGTCGCCAGCTGCAGCAACTCTTCCCATAGAACCACGAAGACCGTTGTTCTTTAGAGTGCGAGTAAAGGCCCCAGATCGAAATTGCGATCCACGATCGCTATGACAGATGGTTCCTTCAGGTCTTCGCAGAGTGATTGCGTTTTGAAGGGCGCAGAGCGCAAGGCCTGAAGTCATCCTTGGGCCAATCGAGTAACCAACAATGCGCCCCGAGAAGGCATCTTCTAGTGAGCACATATAGAGCTTTCCGTTTTTCGTGGGATGCTCGGTAATGTCAGTGAACCAGAGTTGATTAGCTCTAGTAGCACTGAACTTTCGAAGCACTAAGTCGCCGTGAACTGGCGGCCCTGGCTTCTTACTTGAGCGTGGCTTCTTCACAAAACTTGCCCAGAGGCCGGCTTGTGAACAGAGCCGCCAGACTCGTCGCTCACCAGTGGCCATCCCCTTGCGCTCTAACTCATCTGAAAGGAAGCGATAGCCAAAGGCGGGATCCTTGCGATGAGCGCCAACAAGAGCGTTAGTTAAATAGGCGTTCTCATAGTCTCGAGCAGGGACTGGTCTTTTGAGCCATCTGTAATAACCCTGCGGTGAGAACTTTAGAACCCGACAAGTTAACCTGACGGAAAATCCGTCATCGGCCAATTCACGAACTAGCGGGTAGATCATTTTGGGGAGTGATCCTTAGCGAAGTAGACCGTTGCTCTTCGCAAGATCTCCACTTCTTGTTCTAGGACCTTGTTGCGACGACGTAACTCGCGATTTTCAGCCAATTGAGCTGGACTCACGACGACCTCTCGCAGGCCCTCCTTTATCTCAGCCTTTGCAAGCCACTGATAGAGCGTGGCAGCCGAGATACCGAAATCGAGAGCTACTTGACGC
>Ga0335396_10003661_pt1 | contig 17440 bp, 12 predicted proteins | sample FRY02_FD_205743 | JGI IMG/M metagenome (GOLD analysis project Ga0335396, IMG submission 205743) | Freshwater microbial communities from Lake Fryxell liftoff mats and glacier meltwater in Antarctica - FRY-02 (spades assembly) (version 2) | ecosystem: Environmental > Aquatic > Freshwater > Ice >... | reverse complement strand
CCGGCTCCGGCGCCGTGGAATCGAATCGCTACGCCACGGCAAACCCGAACCCGGCGTTAATATCGCCAGCTGGACGGCCCGCTCGTAGGGCGTATAACTCAGCGAGCGTCATCGACCGCGACGGCACCGCGTCGACCTTCTGGGCACGACACCAGTCGATGGCCTCACTGCGTGTTAGTGCAGTGAACGGGACCTGCGCCAAGCAGCGCCCAGGGCGGCTGGCTGCCGGATGCAACTCGCGCACCTCCTCGTTGGTTGTGATCAGCAGCAGCGTTTTCGTCGCCGTACCCAACGCACCATCGGTGATGTTTAGCAGCCGCGAGAGTGCCTGCCCGTTCTCGGCTTTCGCGAACGGGGTCAGGAACTCGCCAGCGTCCTCTAGGACCAGCACCTGCCACCGACCAGAGGAAGTTAGCGACCGACGCGAAATGACTTCGAGCAGGTAGCCAGGATCAGCGAACAGCTTCTCTGGGTCGGTTATGAATCCGACCTCAGCCCACTCCGACCACTCGCGAGCTAGCGACAGCACAGCGTGGGTCTTGCCGGTACCGGGCTCGCCGTGGAGAAGTAGCAGACGCCCGCGTCCTTCGGGCCGGTGGAGATCGACGAGTTCCGACATGCCGGTGCGTGTTATTGCTGCATAGTTGCCCTCGATGGCCGAAAACGGCTGAACTTGCATGGCACGCGTGACCGTTGCCGGGCCGAAATTGGGGCGCGACCACCAGAACTTCAGCTCCGCCTGCTCCTCATCGGCAGAGGGAAGCGGGAACGCGGCTCTGAGGGACGTCTCCGCGCCCACGATGTCGTCGACGGAAGGAGCGCCAATGCGAACGGTCAACGCACGGTCGCGCTGAATGAGTTGGGCGATGGACGAACCAATACGAACGAGGATCTCGTCCGTTGCGTTGGTCTCATACTGCGCGCTCGCCAAAACCTCCAACTCCGTGTCGATCACCGAGCAACTGGTCGTCCAGCTCGCGCCCTTCACAGCTGAGAGACCATCGTCGGAGAGTCTGCGTAAGAACTCAGCGTCGAGGATCTGCAGGTAGCCGGTGTTGAACTGGGCGCTCGTTGGCCCTAGAGCAGGCATAGCCTATGAGTCGCCGTTGCCAACACGGATCTGACGTCGTGCGGGACCAGCTGTCGAGTCTTTGCCCCCCATGATCTTCGCGTAGTCGCACAGCAGGGCGATTTCGTCCCTCATCTCCTGCCGGCCCAGACCGCGCGGGTACGGCAACGAAAGCTCGTTGCACAGCTTCGGCGCCAACCAGACCTGCTTGCGCGTTGGAGCGTTGCGGCGCTGCTCGGCTGCGATACGGACACCATTACGATAACTGCGTGTGGACGGCATGAAGGGCTCCTTCGTGGGGTTATATCTAGGGACACAAAACCCTTATACGCGAAACGCCCGGATTCTCAGCGACCAAAACCTAAAACACATAAGAGAGTTGGTAATCGGTGTCCCAGCCGGCCCGGCCCGCGTGGCGATCTGGGCGGAGGAAGATCAAGGTCTGAACTAGCGGTCCCAGCCCGAGAAGCTGACCTATGCCTGCCGCGACGCCATCGCAGCGATATCGTCGACGTCCCACGGCAGCGCCGACTTGACCAGCGCGATCCTGAGCGGAGCTACGACACCGGACGGCTCAATCCACGAGTAGATTCGGGATGGCAGGGGCCCCTCGTCGCACTAAGTACTTCCCGCCCGATGGCGTTCAACTGTCGCGATCAGCTTGAGCCCAACCAGGCCTCCTAGCGATTCGTCATCAGACAGCCCAAAGGACCGTCTAATCAGGAGCGTCAAGCAGCTCAATCAGGACGAAGAAGAACGCTCATGAACAAGCGTCTGCGAAGACAGAAATCGGAGCTCTAAATAGACGCTTGAGAAGGCATCTAGAAGGAGCATGAAATGGATCTGTCAGAAGCCAAGAAGCTGGCGGTCAATGAGAAGCAAATGAGCGTCGCAGAGAAGGCAGGATTCTGGGAGGCAGAAACGTTAAGGAGTGGGGATTGAATCTGGGAGGCAGAAGCGGGATGAGGAAGCAGAAGCGTCTAGGAAGGCAGAAGCGCTAGAGAGGAAGATGAGATCCGAGAACGACCGGAGAGAAAAAAGCGATCGCCAAAAAGAGGCTTGCTGTGCGATCAAGTTGCCGGGGAGGCTATGAATCGAAAGGTCCTCGTCTGTGCGAGGGAGGCTGTTCTGAAAGAAGAGCGCTCAAGTAAGAAGTGGGACGATAGCAGAATCAAACCGGGAATTGGGACGAGCAAACAAATTCTTTCCAAGGCCAGAAAGAACCAGTCGCTAACAGACCGAGAGCAACCACACTCCCTACGGTCACATGGCCACTCACGCCCGATCTCTAAGCCTGGTCTAACCAGCCTGCTCAGCCCCTCATCAGCTAACGCCTCAAAGGGGTTCGCAAGCCGTTATCCCGGCACCGCACTTCCCTACGGTCAGCACGTCCGAGAACCTCTCTGCTCGTACTTAACTAAGTCGCGGCAGAAAACGCGATGGCCAGAATGCAGAGAGCCAGTAGTTACGGGCATTCGCCGGAGCTCGGGGCCTCAATCGACGTCGACCTTAAAGGCGTTTGGGCAAATCGTCGTTAAGTAGCGCACTTAAGTGCGGAGAGCCAATAACTACGGGGCTTTTCTACCGGTTCGAACGCAGAATCCGAAAGACCTTACGTGCGCTTAAGGGGTACTTGTGGGCGTTAAAGGGGCACTTCTGGTCAGGCTGTTTCACGATCGAAACGACGTGAAAAATCTCAGGGGTCGTCGACTGCCCTGACCGCGTGACACAATGACCTAATGGCCCGCCGGCGCAATCAGCAGTTAGCTCAATCAAACGTTCCTCCCCTGGTCTTCAACACAACCGGCGGGCCGGTACTTGGCATCGTCGGCCTAACCGGCGGAGAGCAGCAGGTTAAGCCGGCCGTCGGTCAGCAAGTTCCGCCGATGGGACGCGAGGACAATTACAAAATTGAACACGGCGCGAACCTGGCCGGCGCGGCCCGGCACTCTACGTATGGTGCCCCAAAGTCTCGTGAACCGACCGCACCTCCACACAATGAAGATTGGCCATTTCGACCCCACCGACGGCTTAGAGTCAGATACTCGGTCATGACACCGACATCCTTCCAATGAAGTTCCTCCACGCAGCTGACATCCACTTGGACAGCCCGATGCGCGGACTCGCCTCATACGAAGGCGCTCCTGAGGACGCCATGCGCAGCGCTACACGTCAAGCCTTCGAGGGGCTTATCGACCTCGCCCTCGACGAGCAGGTGGAGTTCCTCCTAATCGCCGGAGACCTGTACGACGGTGATTGGCCGGACTACAACACGGGGCTCTACTTCGTTCGCCAAATCACTCGTCTCGCCGACGCCGAAATCCCGGTGTTCATCATTGCGGGGAACCACGATGCAGCGAGCGCCCTGACGAAGAAGCTTCGTCTACCAGAAAACTGCGTGATGCTCTCGACCAAGGAGCCTGACACACGGAGCCTAGACAATCTAGGAGTGTCTATCCACGGGCAAGGGTTCGCCACCAAGGCCGTGCTCGAGGATCTTTCGAGCGCCTACCCTGCCCCAATCTCTGACCACCTGAACATCGGCATGCTTCACACGAGTGCCAACGGTCGGGTTGGCCATGAGAACTACGCGCCGTGCAAGGTTGCGGAGCTCGTCGCTCACGGCTACGACTACTGGGCGCTGGGACACGTCCACACGCGTGAGATCCTCAACGAGTCGCCTTGGGTCGTCTTTCCCGGCAACTTGCAGGGCCGTCATACTCGAGAGACCGGCGGCAAAGGCGCGACGCTCGTGAGTTTCGAAGATGGGCAGATCACCGGCGTCGAGCACCGTGACCTCGACGTTGCTCGCTGGACCGTCTGTAAAGTCGATGTGAGCGCAGCACTCAGCGAGGATGACGTCATCAGCGCGGTGTCCGACGCTCTGGTAGGTGCCGTCGAGGCATCCGAGGACCGGCTGCTGGCTGCGCGGATTGTCATCTCGGGATCCTCCAAAGCGCATGACGCGATCGCGACCGACATCGAGCGTTTCACCAACGAGGTCCGTGCGCAGGCGGTCGGCATCGGCGCCGATCGTGTCTGGATCGAGAAGGTAAAGGTGAAGACTTCCTCCTTGATCGACATCGACGAGGCCCGCGATCGCGATGATGCGATCGGCGAGTTGCTCCGTTCGCTGCGCGACTTGAGCGCTGTCGACCTCGACGAGATCGCCGAACAGTTCGCCACTCTGCGGTCGAAGCTCCCAGTCGAGATCCGTCAGGGCGACGAACCGTTCGATCCCGCCGACCCCGACACGCTTCGAGCAATGCTCGGCGACGTCGAACAGATGCTTCTCGCGCGCCTCATCGGTGGGGAGGGCTAATGCGGCTCGACACACTGGAGTTGACTGCGTTCGGTCCGTTTACCGACGAAACCCTCGACCTGCAAGCCCCGGGTCTGCACGTCATTTTCGGCACGACCGGCGCCGGCAAGAGCACGGCGTTGCGGGCGCTTCACGGCCTCTTGTTTGGGATCCCGCCCCGCACCACAGATGCCTGGGTGCACGACATGGGTGACTTGCGTGTCGGCGGACAGGTCCGAAACGCCTCGGGCGCACCACTCCGGTTCGTGCGTCGCAAGGGAAACAACCACACGCTTCTCGACGCTGCTGGGGCGCCGATCGACGATACTGCGCTCACCGCATTCCTGGGAGGAACGACGGGCGCACTTTTCTCCTCGAGGTTCAGCCTGAGCCAAGATAAGTTGCGTGCAGGAGGTGACGCGCTGCTGCATGACGGTGGCGAAGTAGGTGCGGCGCTCTTCGGTGCCGGGCTCGGCTCTGGCGCGGTCCATGCACTCTTCACCGACTTGGAGAGGGAAGCCGCGAATCTATTCGCTGCGCGCGGACAGAAGCCGAAGGTAAACGCGGGCCTAAGTGAATTCGCAGACCAGACGCGGGAAGCGAGGAACCTCTCGGTGTCGATCCTCGACTGGAAAAAACACACCGATGCCCTCGAAGAGGCAGGCGGCGCGCGCGAACGAATCGACAAGGATATCGCGGCGGCCGAGAAGAGCCGCGCGCGAGCCGAGCGCTTACTCAGCGTACTGGGACCCATCGCGGAACGGTCGAGCGTGCTCGCAGAGCTCGAGCAACTCGCGAGCGTCCCTGACCTAGATGAAGGCTTCAGGAAAGAGCGCTTGGCAGCGCTGGCCGATCTCGAGAGGGCCGAACTTGATACTGCGGCCGCCACGAAGCTCATCGAGCAGAGGCGCGATGACCTCAAGGACCTCGATGCGCCGACGACGCTACTAGCGCACCAAGAGGAGATCACTGATCTGCACCAGCGGCTTGGCGAATACCGGAAAGGGCGAGGCGACCTGCCTCGACTCAACGGCCGGCTCGCCACTGAAAAAGCTGATGCGACGGTGCTGCTGCGAAAGGTCGACCCGAAGCTGGAGATCGAGGGGGCTGAGGCGCGACGAGTAACAGTCGAATTGGAGACGCAGGTCGAGGATCTGGCCGATCAACGCCCGAACATTCAGTCAGCAGCCTCCCTCGCCGACGCGAGACTCAAAGCGACGCGTGCCGACATTGCGACGCGTAAGCAACGTCGTGGCGAGCTGCCCGCCGACCGCGATTCCGTAGGGCTTCAGCGTGCCGTCGACGATGCCCGCGCCGCAGTTGTCCTCGACGGCCAACTGACCGATCTGCGCGCCAAGCTCGTCGAGGCCAAAAAGGTGGCAGAGCGCGAGGGCAAGGATCTGCCTTTGGTCTCCGGCGAACCTGGGGCAGTTGCAGCCCTGGATGTGCCGATAGCACAGACCGTGGAACAGTTCGCCGAGCAATCAGCCAATCGCAGACGGCGAGACGAGGAACTCGACCGTGAAGCAGAACAGCTGGCTCGGAAGACCGAGGAGGCACGAGTCGCGCTCAAGGCGCTCGAGCTGGGCGCTGCCGTACCGACAGACCTAGAGTTGAAGGAGTCGCGTGAGCGTCGGACAAGTGGCTGGCTCGCGGTTCGAGCGGCGTGGCTGGATGGGGATGAATCGCTTGGAACTGCCTTTGGGCAGCCGCTACCTGAGGCCTACGAATCGAGCGTCAATGACGCCGACCGGACCGCCGACCTCCTGCGCGCTGAGGCCGCTCGAGTGGCGAGGAAGGCGCATCTGCTTGCAACGATCGAGGGCCTCGAGCGGGAGGCCGTAGTTGTCGGTCAGCGTCGCGTGGCAGATGCCGAAGACGGGGCGGAGTACGCGAGACAGTGGAATGCTGAGTGGGAGCCGCTTGGCATCACGCCGCTCAGCCCGAAGGAGATGCGCGAATGGCTGCGGCGCCACGAGGCACTCCGGCGCGTCACCAACACAGTCGAGGGCCTCGTCGGCCAAGTCACCGATCTCGAAGGACGTATCGAAGGGCATCGCACAGCGCTGTCCGCTGCGCTCACGGACTTCGGCGAGTCTCCGCTGGAAGCTGAAGAGCCCCTCGGGCTGGGCCTCACGCGCGTGGACGAGCTTCGCACGACCGCAACCGAGACCCGTCAGCAGCGTCTGAACGCCGATCAGGAAATCGCCGAACTCGAGGGCCGGGCTGCCGATCAGGTACTTGAACTGACCAGCGCACAGGACGCGATGAATGGCTGGGAGAAGGACTGGGCTACGGCGGCTGAGGGACTCCAGCTCTCGCCGGGGAGCACCGTCAAGCAGGGGTTGGCCGTGGTCGCTGCGCTTGAGTCCGCGTTCGAGCAGATCGCGAAGTTCGAAGAAACTCAACGACGAATCGTGGGCATCGAGCGCGACGCAGCGAGCTTCGACTCAGCGGCACGCCAACTGCTCCAGGCGCTTGGTTCAGAACCGATACCGGACGACGTTGACTCGGCCATCAGCGACCTACAGAAGCGTTCGGCCCAAGCGCAGCGCAACCAGGCGACGATTGACCAGGCCGAGAAGCAGATCGTTGATGAACAAAACCGCATTGAATCCGCGAAGGAGATCCGCGAGGTCGCGACCGTACGCCTGGGACGTTTGCTGACAAAGGGAGAGGTTGGTACCGCTGAGGAACTCGAATCGGTAGAGACCAAAGCAGCTCGCAAGCATGATCAACTCAAGCGACGCGATGAATTGGAGCACGACATCACCAAGAAAGGCGACGACACGGTTGAGGCCCTCGAGATTGCTGCTGCAACCGTCGACTCCGACACGCTCACTACCAACCTCAACTCCTTTGAGCGTAGTTTGGACGACCTCAAAACGGAACGAGATCGGGTGAGCGAGACGATCGGGCGGGAGCAAGGTGAACTCGACCGGATAGACGGAAGTGCCGCGGCGGCCGAGGCCAGCGAGAGGGCCCAGAGCGCCCTCGCTGAGGTCCGTGATAACGCGGAGCGCTACGTGCAACTGCAGCTAGCGGTGGCAATACTGCGCCGTGCGATCGAATCCTACCGCCGTACCAGGCAGGGCCCCGTGCTGAAGCGTGCCAAGGAGCTGTTCCCTAGCCTCACGCTTGGCGTCTTCGACGAGATCATCACCGATTTCGACGATCAGGACCAGCCAATCCTGCTCGCCGTTCGGGACGGGCACAGAGTCAAAGTCGAGCATCTCAGCGAGGGCGAACGTGATGACTTGTACCTCGCGCTAAGTATCGCAACCCTCGAGCACTACTTCACGACGAACCCGCCGATGCCGCTCGTGTTGGATGACTTGTTTCCCAGCCTTGACGACGAGCACGCGAAAGCTGGCTTCACCGTATTACACGAATTGGCGGCCACCACGCAGGTGATCTTCTTTACGCACCACGAGCATCTTATGGCCATTGCAGAGGACACGGTCCCCGCGGACAGCTTGACGGTGCACCGGCTCCCCGCAGCGTAGGACGGCGTGCGACGTTTGCCTCCTTGGTGGGAATGGGAACCGCCGACCCGAAGCTCGCCGCCGACCTGGTGCGTCAAGTCAAAACCGACCTGAGCGTCGATTGGGCCGACCGCACCAACACCAAGGCGGCCATCCGAACCAAGATCAAACGGCTACTCCGCAGGCCTTAATACCGCGATTTAACGCGACCTGATGTTCATGAACAGCACTGCCACCCTCCCCCCGCTACCTTCGCTACTTCGCACACATTGTCCCCGCCAGCTCCTGGAACTCATGCCGGCGCGGCGAGGCCGCTGGAGCGATCGGCGAGACCGGTGAGGCGCGGGATGCTTACGAGACGGCCTGCGAGCTTGAAGTGGCCGGTGGCGAGGAGACCGATGTGGCAGAGCTGCTGCTGGGCCTAGACGCTGCAGCCCCGCAAATTACCTTGGGGACGCGTAAACTTAGGTGCTCAGACTTGGTGGCTCGTCAGGGTCCCTCCGTTGACGGCGTCACGCTCCTCGCGCACCTAAACCGCGGCCCCTAGATCGCGCTTTGCCTAGTTCTTGTGAGCATGGAACACGAAGATGTGGCGGCCTTTTCGTCTGGCAAGATAAAGAAGGTATTCGTGAATTTTTTGAAGCGGGATTCACGCAAACAGGATTGGGCCAAATAGCTCCGTCACTCCGAATCCGCTATCAGCTTTACGCGTTTCTAATGCCGGATACTGCGGGTACGTGCGCAAGACAGCCTCACCCGACGCAAAGGTGGCGTAGAGTTACCAGCGTGTCCAGCCTGCGAATCAGCATTCGCTCCCTCTCTAGGCAATTTGCCATTAGTGAAGACGATCTGTCGCCCATCCTTGGCTTGCTGGGCGGTTTGTAAACGGTGTCTCGTCTGACCGGCTGGCTGGATGGCGGTCCTGTTTGTTGCCCGCTCGTGACAAGCCGGAAGGTGCGTAGCTATCTGCTTCTTGCAGGACTGCCGACGGCCGGTCGTAGCAGCCACAACCTCACCGGCTGATTTTGATTACTGCCTGCCGTCCTGGTGTTCCGCTGTCGTTTAGCTGAGCGACCCGAGCCTTCACAGCGCGCTTGGCAGCTGCAGCAGGCAGCACAATCTTTGCGGTTCCACGTTTCAGCTGCACTGTTTTACTCACCAGCAGCACACCCTTCTTGTCCAGCACGGAAAGAACAACTTGGCCGCTCGTCGGTTTACGGAACTTGACCGTTACTGTCCTTGCTGATCGTTTCGCGTTGCGCAGCTTCGGCGCAGCGAGGATGCGCACATCCGTTTTGCTTATCACTGCCGGCTTGAGAACACGGCCTTTCTCAGTTTTCGCGACAACTGCGCCAGACTTGGAGACCGAAGCTGTGACCGACCCTTTGCCATCAGCAAGACCCAGAGACTTAAACAGCGCGTCGGTAATGAACCCTCCGCCTTCAGCAATGACCCTGAGCTTAGAGCTTGCAGCCGCCCGGCCTGTGACCTTGACCTTCTGACCAGGCGCGAGCGGATCTCCAGCAGACTGCGTGATCCCGGCACCTCCCGCTTCAACCCCCGGTGATTGCACGGTCACCCGAGAAGCATTCCCCAGAGACCCATCCTTAAGCGCTTTCAGGAGCGCTGCCTCGTCACAAACTGAAGCCTGAATGCTTGGCCCGAACCAAAAATCGCACTCAGATCGAGTTTTCGCCGATGCCGACGCAATCCCTTTCTCAGCAGGTGAGCGTTGCAGCGCTGATGTTTTGGTGCGGCCAAAAGCAAGGTCCCAGTCTGCTTTCCCCGGTTCATCAAGGCTTTGAGGACGTGTTACAGAGCCGTCCAGTTTTGAACAACCATTGGTCTGCGTAGACGGAGGCCCCCACCCGCAAGCAATATTCATCCAACTTTCGCCAGGCGAAGGCATTGTCATCACCGAGGTCTCCGCATTTTGGAAGAGGACCTGCCCCTTACCTTCCTGCCCCTTGCCGTCGAACCGACCTTCAGGGAGGTAACCATATACTCCGGACCCCCCTCCCCCCCAATCCTTTCGTCTCTGCCGACATTCCTTCTCCTCGCAAGGCTCGGGATAGGAAGCATGCGTGCCTCGTGACTGATAAATATTTACACGCGTAGCCCCCCCATCCGAACCCGTCCCGCAAAACTCTTTATCTAAGCCACACCGGAGGACACCCTCCACATATTTATAGGCTGAAGGATCCTCGTGCGCGCGAAGCACGGCATACGTGAACCGGCCTGGTTCATCAGTTGTGAACTGAGTTCGACTCCGTCCGAGTGCTACTCCCTCCCAATCAGACCAATGGTCGAGGCAGCCCACAATAAATTTAGAGACGCGATCTTTCGTGGGGCATTCCCACGGGTTAGGCGGATTCTCCCCAAATCCTCCCCAAGGCGGTTCAGACGGCCCGTCGTTGTAACTCTGATACCACCAATAATCAAACCAGTCATAACCGTTTTGCGCACTGAGGAAGTTGACGTATGTCTTCGGTGTCGCGCCATCCTGCGAGCGAACAGCCTTCCACTCGATCTCCGACGCGTTAGAAGGAGCGCTAAGCAGCTTCATGTCGCCGAAGTACTTGTCAACATCCAAAACATCCCAGTTCTCATCCGAATCCTGACGGAGCAGCGGAGCTAACTGCCGCGCCTCGGGGCTCGCCGGCTCGGAAACAGGAGGCCAAGGTTTAGGATCAGGAAGCCTATCCACACTGCTCGTACGCGCCTGGACAATCTTGTTGGAACCATTGCTGCGGCCCCAAACGACGGTTGTGGTGCCGTCAGAAGCAACTGCAACTTGCGGAGAGTAAGCACTCTGCCCCGCGGCGGACAGGTCCTCAGCGGCACTAAACGTGCTTGATCCTGCCGGGCGTGTCCGTGCCTGAACACTGAAGTTGGAACCATTCCAGCGTCTCCAAACGACGGTTGTGGCGCCATCACCAGCAACCGCAACCTGCAGCAATGTAGCCCCCGCGGCGGACAGGTCCACAGCGCCACCAAACGTCCCTGATCCCGCCGGGCGCGTACTCGCCTCAACGATGTCATTGGAACCATTCCAGCGTCTCCAAACCACAGTTGTGGCGCCATCAGCAGCAGCCGCAACCTGCGGAGAAGCACTCCCCGCTCCCGTAGCGGACAGGTTCTCAGCGGCACTAAAGGTGCTGGATCCTGCCGAGCGCGTACGGGCCTGAACAACATCACTCAAGGAATTCCAAACGACGGTTGTGGCGCCATCGCCACCAACCACAACTTGCGGCTCTCCAGGATTCGTCAGCGGGACGGACAGATCCACAGCGGCACCAAAGGCGCCTGATCCTGCCGGGCGTATACTGGCCTTAATAATGCCAACCGAGACACTAGTATGGTCGGCCCAAATGACAGTTGTGGCGCCGTTAGCGCCAACCGCAACCTGCGGAGAGTAAACATACCATTCCCCGGAGGAAAGGTTCGCAACGGCACCGAACGTGTCTGAACCCGCCGGGCGCGTTCTCGCCTGAATAACGCTGTCCCAACCACGCCAGTGAACCCAAACCACAGTTGTGGCGCCATCGGCAGCAACTGCAACCCGCGGCTCGTAAGTATTCTGCCACTCCGGCTCCGCGACGGACAGATCCACAACCGCGCCAAAGGTGCTTGATCCCGCCGGGCGCGTTCTGGCCTGAGTAATGTGCCTAAAACCATCGTTTTTGCGCATCCAAACCACAGTTACGGCGCCATCAGCAGCAACCGCAACCTGCGGATCGGAAGCATCCTGCCCTGCGGCGGAAAGGTCCTGAACAGCAGCGAACACGTTTGATCCGGCCGGGCGCGTCCTAGCCTGAATAATCCAATTGGAACCATCATAACGTCTCCAAACCGCCGTCGCTGCGCCATTGGCAGCAACGGCAACCTGCGGCTTCTCACTCTCCTGCTCCGCGGCGGATAGATCTATTGCCGGTAATGACCATTCGAGAGCAGCAGCAGGGCTGGGCATTGCTGCGAGCAGCATGAGCGCAACGAGCGCGGCCAGTAAGGCAGTGACGGCTTGAATGGAAATTTTGCGATCGATAGTCATTGCGTGGTCATCTTTAGCGTTTGCGTTTGAGCGTCACGGTCTGCGTTTTGTGTGCCGGCAGGCCGCCAGTGGGGGTGAACGTGGTTTTCACGCTGACGCGCAGTGATCGTTTGCGAAGCGCGGCGCGCGTTGCTGAACTGAGCTTGCAGGTCAGTTTAACTGTCCCTGCCTTCGTGACCTGGCCGCTGGTTTTGCAGACGGTCAGCGTGGCGCCGCGTGATTTACGCGTAACACGCTGAGTAAGCTTGCCAGGCCCGGGAACAGCAACGCTAGATGTTAAAGCCAGTCTGCTCGCTTTCACTGAGCGTACTGTGAAAGAACCTCCGCTGCCACTGGTACGGGCCTGAATAATGCCCACGCGAGCGCCGACGCTGGTGTTCCAAACGACGGTTGTGACACCATTAGCAGCAATCGCCACCTGCGGACCGTAAAATTCTTGCCCGGCGGGGGATAGTGTCACAGGCTTACTGAACGTGCTTGATCCTGCCGGACGTGTCCGCACCTGAACTATGATTACCTCATCATTACGAGGGTGCGTACTTCTGCTGGAGAAAACGACCGTTGTAGTGCCGTTGGCAGCAACAGCAATTTGCCAACCCCCAGTGTTCCTTCCGCTGCCAACCATCTTCTGAACGGCACCAAAGGAGCTTGACCCTGCCGGACGCGTCCGTGTCTCGAGAATGTCTCCTATGCTGGAACTATCACCACGACTCCAAGCGACGGTTGTGGCGCCATCAGCAGCAATGGCAACTTCCGCCCCACTAGACCACTGCCCTGCGGTAGATAGCTTCTCAGCAGCACTAAATGAGCTTGATCCTGCCGGACGTGTCCGCGCCTGAACACTGAAGTGGGAGCCCTCATTGCGGTCCCAAACAACAGTTGTAGTGCCATTAGCACCAGCTGCAACCCCTGGATTTTCAACACCATCCCCTGAGGGGGACAAGTTCTCAATGTTGCCGAAGGTAGTTGATCCTGCCGGGCGTGTCCGCGTCTGAATGATGGGAGTGAAGTTATCGAAGCTGATCCAAGCGACAGTTGTGACGCCGTCGGCAGCAACTGCAATCCGAGGCTCGCCAGCGCTCTGTCCCGCTGCGGAAATGTTCTCAACGGCACCGAAGGTGTTTGATTCTGCCGGGCGTGTCCGTGCCTGAATACTCGAGGCGAACATGCTCCAAACGACAGTTGTGGCGCCATCAGCAGCTGCAACCGCAACCTGCGGCTGGTAAGTATCCAGGGCCGCGACGTACAGGTTCTCAAGGGCATTAAACGTGTTTGATCCAGCCGGACGGGTCCGTGTCTGAACAGCGTAGTTGGAACCATAGTCTCCGTACCAAACGACAGTTGTGGTGCCATCGGCAGCAACCGCCATCTCGAACGGCACTTCACCTAGTACCCCGCTCCGCAAACCAGACAGGTTTTCAGCAGCACGGAATGTATTTGATCCTGCCGGACGCGTCCGTACCAGAACACTATATTCGTAAATACTTGTCCAACGAAGCCAAGCGACGGTCGTAGTGCCATCAGCAGCAACCGCCACTTGCTGATCATTAGCAACAATATCCTCCCCGGGGGTGGAAAGATTTACTACCGGTAATGACCAGCTGAGAGCAGCAGCAGGGCTCGGCATTGCTGCGATCAGCACGGCCGCAGCAAACATGGCCAGCAAGGCAATAACGGTTTGAACAGAGATTTTGCGGTTGATAATCATTGCGCGGTTTTAAGCGTCAGGACGAATAACGTAATCAGCGAAGCCGCCTTCGTTAGTCAGCAGAGCTTCATACCACTGAATTTCTTCTCCGCTGACGTCCATGTCTGACAGAACACTCTCCACGCTTATGTTCTTGTCAGCCAGCTTTCGAAGATCATCGTAAGCTTTCAGCCACGCGCGGTCGCTCATGCCGACAGACTTAGAGACCAGCCGGTTGCCGGCCTTAGTGCCGCGCCCGTTCTTTTTGACGATCGGCTGTTTGCTTTTGAGATTCATTTGCACGAAACGGCATCCCCAACCGTTGCTGTAACGTTTCTGCATGGCGAGGTTCTGTCGAGTAAGAAAGAAAGTTTTGATCATGGCGTTAACCTAGCCCGGAGACGTTGAGCCGTCAGGAAGTCGCGCGCCTTTCAGGTCAGCGCCCGTGAAGTTTGTTCCTGTCACGTTCGCGCCAAACAAATCTGCCTTGTATAGCCATGCGTCCGTAAAGTTGGCGTTCGTAAAGTTGGCGCCTTTGAAAATCCCCCATGGCAACCCGGCGTCAGTGAAGTTAGCGTTCGTGAGATCAGCTCCAGAAAAATCAACTGGAGTGCTGATCAGCGAGGTCTGACCAAAGCCGATCCCAATGACATTCCGCAAAGTCGCCGCCTTGAGATTGGCATTCCGGAAGTTCGCGTTGCGAACAACCGCTTTAGTGAGGTCAGCCCCCTCAAGGTTGGCACCTGAGAAATCGGAGCCCGCCAGTTCCGTCTCAACCAGATTCGCGCCGCTGAGGTTCGCACTGGAGAAATTACCGCCGACCATCTGCCCCTTGGAGAGGTTGACTCCCGCCAGGCCCGCACCAGAGAAATTAGCCCCGTTCAGTTCCGCACCGGAGAGGTTGACGCCCGCCAGATTGATGCCCGCCAAGTTCTCGTTCTCCAGCCTCACCCCCGGACCAATCACGTATCCGCGGGCTATCAGATAGCCCGCGGGCAGGGCAACAGGAGAGCCAGTAATCAGCGCGGATCTGACTCCCTCAAGATTCGCGCCTTTCAAGATAGTTCCACTGAAGTTGACTTTGTATAAAAGAGCGCCCCGCAAGACAGTTCCCGTCATGTCTATGCCAGATAAATTAGCGCCCCCCAGGAACTCGCCGAGTTTGACTCGCGGGCCGGCGATGTTCCATGCCAGAATCCCTTCTTCGTTGTAGCCAAGGACTAGCCGGTACTTCTTAGGCACTGACGCCGGACGGCCCGGCCCTCGAAGGCCGCCGGTCTCGACGCCCACAAGGTTAGTGTCTTTGAACTTCGCTCCTTTAAGAGTTTTAGCTTCGCTCAGAGTGTCGTAGAAGTAGTCGACATCGGCTCTCGTTAGTTTGGCTCCGGCGAAGTCCACATTGGTCAAGTTCGCGCCATACGACGGCCCGTTATAGGAAGCATTGAACCAAACACCGGTCAGGTCTGCTCCGCGAAGGTTAGCTCCTGTCAGATTCGCACGAGTCAAGTCTGCTCCGCGAAGGTTAGCTCCGCGGAGGTTCGCGCCTCGCAGGTTTGCGCCTTTCAGGTTTGCTTCCTTGAGGTTTGCGCCTTTCAGGTTTGCGCCTTTCAGGTTCTTTCCTTGAAGGTACGCGTAGCTCAAGTTCTTTCCACTGCAGTTGGTTTTAGGCTTCAGAGGACAGCCGTAGCGGAAAGCGTCGGCATTTGGCGCAGCCACGGCCAGCGCAACGAAAGCAAGGGCGAGAAGACTGAGACGATTAACTATTAGCGAAGCTTACCGCTCAGAAAGGACGTGCGCGCCGATCAATCCGCGGCGTAGAATCGTTCCAGCACCCACAGCAAATCAAGTTCCTCAGCGAACTCGAAATGCGCGGGCCGGAGCTTTGTTAACGGCACTTTCCTCGAAGCACTTTCATGACGAGCATGACAAGGAGCGCCAGCCGATCGTCGAGGACGAAATGGCAGGCCGCCCGCCGGTCGAAGAAGACGATTATGAGAGTGCGGGTTCCGCCTATCTCCTTGGGCTATGGCTCGGAGATTCGCTACACGATGCACAAGCAGTGTTCGAAAACCCCGACCCCAAGCTCCAAGTCGTCAGCATTGCCGCGCCAGCGGCGACAGACTTTCTGTCGGCCTGGCTGCTCTCCGTGGCGACGAGCGAACGCGCTGGCCCCGGAGGCCAGATCCGGGCCTCGAGCTCGCGGACAAGGGCCCAGTGGACCCGGGTCGCGCAAGCACTTTCCGCTGTCAGTTTGACCGTCTATGCCTACAGCAAAGAGCAGCCCCGCACGCTGACGGACAGCGCTTAGCCCCAGAGCGGGCCGAGATGATCGCGGCCAGCCTCGTGAGGGCAAAAAAAAATAGTGCCCGTCAGACAATCTCACCTCGGTGGAGCAGCACGGAGACGAGATGCCGCTCGATTATTTCGAGAAGCCGTCGCGCCAGCCAAGCTGCCCGCCCGGCAGCCAACGATTGACACCTCTTAGCTCTGCCAGCGGCCAGCGCCTGCTCACAGCTCGCCGGAAAGTCAAGGGCGGATACCCGGCAACCAGAGCCGCTGATAAGAGACCGCTCGCTCTAGGCGGTCGCGCAGCTCGTCCTGAAAGTACGAGCTTCCATCTTCACCGAGGAGAAGCTCGTCCTCGTACCCGAGGCAGCGCAGAGGCCCAAGGCCCGCCGCCTGAAGGCATTCGTCTTTCATCGCGTCGCGTCGGCTCTGGTCCTCATCGCCGCCGGCGTGCTGACGGCCGTCAACCTCAATGCCTAGGACTGTTGACCAATGCAGCTCGTAGCCATTCCCCATGAGCGGCAGCGCAACTGGCAGATCGACCTCAGCGTTGCCGATGAAAAGTCTTTGCTCGTCGCTCGTCGCCCAGCTTGGATCGATCAGCTCCGCTAAGCGCTGCTTGGGAAAGACCCCAGCCCCAAAGTCTCGCGCGACAAGGCAGGCCTGGAGGAAAGCAGATTGCTCGTAGCATTTGTGGAGCAAGGGCTGAAGCTTATGCAAGGCGGGCGACGCGCGCCGCTCGAGGGCTGAAGCTAGGTCATGGTCGATAAACCGGCTCACAAGCGAGCCGGCCATCTGATGGCCACCGGCGATCTCCTCGGGACCCCATTTGGCGCTGGGAAGGCCTGCGTCGTCACAGAGCTTGCTCAGAGATCTCGAGTCTTTGCCGCCTACGAGCGCAACGAGCGGCTCGAAGTGTTGATCTGCGAGAAGAAGCCGGAAAGAGCTCGTCATAGCCAAGTTGAAGTGGCGGCGCTCACTGTCCGAATCTTCCGGCTGCTCAACGTCGATGATGGACTTGACGCGAACGCCGGGAAAGACGTTCAGCCCGCCGAACTTTTTGCCGGGCGGGCTATTCAGAAACCCAGCGAACTGCTGCAGTGTCTGCGAGACTTCCCCGCTGAACAGCAGGTGCGGTGGCGACAGGACCCTCATGGCTTGCTCTGGCGGGCCGATTTCGGCGGCGTCACGTTGTCCGCAGCAGGCCGCAAGCCGACTTTAAGTTGTTCGTGGAGGTTCTTACTGCGGCACGAGCAACCACGTTCGAACGGCGCTGGTTTGATCGCAGGCGCGGACTGACCTGCCGGGACCGACGGCAGCACGAGGCAGCTGCAGCTCAATGCTTCGATGGGACGTACACATTCTGCGCACATCATGTCGGCGTTGAGGGGGCTTGGTGGTCATCGCCATCGCCTGAGAACCCGGAATCATCGGGAGGGTGACCCTCCGGGGAAGCCGGCGTCTGCTTGCCATGCAGAAGGTCGAGGGTTCGAGTCCCTTCAGCCGCTTCAGTTCAGAGATCCAGGGCCAGGGGCGTTTAGCCGCCGGAGAGCCAAGTGAT
>Ga0335396_10003654_pt1 | contig 17483 bp, 16 predicted proteins | sample FRY02_FD_205743 | JGI IMG/M metagenome (GOLD analysis project Ga0335396, IMG submission 205743) | Freshwater microbial communities from Lake Fryxell liftoff mats and glacier meltwater in Antarctica - FRY-02 (spades assembly) (version 2) | ecosystem: Environmental > Aquatic > Freshwater > Ice >... | reverse complement strand
GGTGGGCGGTTGGCGACTATGGTTGACCTGCTTGTGCACGTTCCAACTCGCCACGGAGCGTACGGACCCGTAGAAGATGTTCACCTGATGGTCAATCACATGATCACGGAGCGATTGAAGGGCGTTAAGTAGCTCAGGATCACTAGATTTGTCTAAACCGATCTTTCAGGTTTGACGGGTGAGCTTCCGACAGAAACTTTTTCGTTAGATGGTTTCGTGTATTGCTGCCCTTAAACCTTGCGGCGTGCCGATGTCTATCACATGCCCCGCTGATTGGTGGACATTGATTTTTCCTAGAAGGAGGGGTATCAAATCTTGACTGATGTCCGGGGTCTCAGCCTTCAAGAGTTCGATTGACTCTCCAACTTTCGGCGAAAACACGAATACGGCAGCACTTGCTGTGCGGCCTGGCGGATTGGAAAATTTCTCGTGGAAGGCCGTAACGCGGCCAGACTCATCTGTTTCAATGATTCCGCATTCCGAGGGGCTATCTGACTCGAAAACAAGCATTGTCCCCAGAATATCTTTATCACGTTTATCAAAAGTCTCCAAAAGCCCCGGTAGCTCCTTACCGAAATAATTATCACCATGCAGCACAATTCCAGGTTCACCTTGAAAAAAGTCCCAGTTCGCTCGCAGCGTTCCGGCGGTCCCTAGAAGTTCTGGCTCGTAAGTCACTAGAACACGCGATGCAAAAGCACTTTGGGCTACATAATCACGGATGAGCTCAGCCCGATGGTGCGTGTTAACCAGTACTTTTTCAATCCCAGCATCAAAAAGTTGCTCCAGTAGACGTCCCAGCAAGGGCTCTGAGCCAACCTGAATCAAGCACTTTGGAGTATCTCGTCCCAATTCACCAAGTCGCGTACCTAATCCGGCAGCTAACAAGATGGCCCTCACGCTCCGATGACCGCTTTCAGTTCATCAAGGCGTAGAGGCGTGTTCCCTAAACGCGATACTTGAATGGCAGCTGCAATTGATGAAAGTAGTGCAGCTTCATGGACACTGGCACCTGAAGCAAGCGCCAGTGCGGCTGAAACGAGAAGTGAATCCCCCCCGCCCGCCACATCAATCGGATGGGTATTGAGAGCCTCAACTCGATCTGTCAGAGACTCTTGAGTGGATGGATCTGTCCCTCCGCGAACAAGTATTCCGTCAGGTCCTAAAGTAAGAAAAACTGTTTGCGCATTTGCTAAGGCTCGAAGTTCGTCGGCCAGAATAACCAAGCCCGAATCGGAGTCGCGTAACGCAAGTCGAGCCTCTCTCTCAGTGGGCGTGATGAGATCCATTCCTGTAAAACGGGCTATGTTGCCAATTTGTGAAGAAGATTGACTGTCGGCAGCAAGCAATATTCCTCTAGATTTTGCAGCATATGAAATTGAGTCCACCAAAGATTGCGGCAATGCCCCGTAGTTGAAATCTGAAAAAATGATAACGTCCGTGTCATCTAATAAGTCTTCAATTCGTTCAAGGATTCGGTCTTGTAGTTCAATCGAGATGTTTCCTTGATGCAAGTGACTTACCCGCAAAAGCGTTTGTCCTCCAGCACGGTATCTCTGTTTTAGAGTAGTGGGTCGGCCAGTATCAGGTTGAAGGAATCCTTCAACCTGATACTCATTCAGGAACGTTCGGACATGATTCGCAGTTTCGTCATTTCCGACCACAGAAAGAATCCGTGAACTGGCGCCTAATCCACTTGCGTGTGCGGCAACTATTCCTGATCCTCCAAGAAACCTTTCAGTATCTATGGGAGTGACAACGACTGTTGGGTCTTCCTGCGACATTCCCAATGCGTGGCACGACAGGTATTCATCAATAATGATGTCTCCAATCACGGTCACTTTTAATCGGGCGAAGTCATCAAGAATTTTGACGAGTCTGTCTTTGGTGATGCCGTGCCTTGACATGAATAGATTTGGAAGTTCAATACCCAAGCCGCTTGAGCGAGTTTCGCTGGCTATTAAGTCATCACTGCTGAAGAAAGCCTCCCCAGACCCAAAGACGAGTCTGCCCCCGTAACTCATGAGAGCATCCGTCTCAGGGTTGGGCATCAGTGAGTGCTCGCGACCTTTAACCACGATACCGGGGCGCAACTCCAACAAGGCCACGTTTACGTCACCATTGAATAAAAAGGCATCGTCCACGAAACGCAGGCTTTTCACGGATTCCAGTCGCAGCGACTCTGGGACGCTTGCAGCAGATCCAGCGGAGGCATCATTTGTAACGGCTACCACCAGACGACTACCCAGCTCTCTTGCAAACCGAAGAAGTCGGATGTGTCCAGGGTGTAAAATATTGAAAATGCCGGAAACGAAAACAGTAGGCATTTCGTTCTGCGCGTCCATCACAAGCTCATATCAAGCAGGGGCCGCATAACAGAACCTGACTCCAGATCCCGCAATGCGAGATTGACATCTTCCAATGCGTATCGATTGCTGATGAGACGCCCTAGATCAATGTTCATTTCTTGCACTGCATCCCAAATCCTTGGAATGTCCTGATCGGGTTTGGATCCGCCACCCCAAGAACCCCGAATACTTCGACCGGAAATAAGGGCATGAGGATCAATGCTGATTCTCTCTCCACTGGGAGGATGGGAGGCAAAGACAAGCGTTCCAGATTTTGGTTTCGTTGCCTCAAAGCCCAACTCGATTGTGGCTACCTGTCCCGCTGCCTCATAGCAGATATCCACCCCTCCCCCCGTTAAGTCGCGAACTTCATCTAAGAATCGCCCATCAGTTGGATCCAACGCAGTCGACGCGCCAAAATCCAAGGCTAGTCGCCTTTTCTCCTCCGACGGATCGGCAACGATAATCTGACTCGGGTGTAAGGAAAGCGCACCGATTACCGCAGCCATTCCAACACCTCCTAACCCAAGAACCATAACCGAATCGCTAGCTTTCATGGCAGACTCATTCAAAACCATGCCCGCTCCAGTTAAGAGTGCACATCCAAAAAGGACGCTTTGATCTAGTGGAAGTCCTATTGGTTTTGCATAGACTCGATTTTCGCTAACAACGGTTCTCTTACTGAAAGTAGTCACTTGACCCGCATTGATACGCTCGCTACCAGAAAAGAATATGGCTGGAGCCGCATTGATCCCCCGACCTGGCACCCACCCACAAATAACCTTCTGACCTTTGGACACTTTGCTCACCCCTGGACCGAAATTTGTAACAATTCCCGAACCTTCATGACCAAGCAAATGAGGACTAAAACGATCTTTACCCCTTTGGCCATTCACCTCCATCAGTTGACTTCGACAAACTCCGCTAAAGTAAAGGTGAACTTCAACCTGACCCGCTTGCAGCTGCGTAGAGGACACATGACCTATTTCAAGGATGCCATTTGCGGCTCTCAATATAGCAGCTTGAAAAGTTTGCGAGTTCCGAATGACTTTGGGCTGCGCCACCTAAATCTCCAAATCAATTGGGGAAATTACCGTTTGTCTCAGATATTCGTTGAGCGCAAATCTATTCAAACACCGCGACCTACTATACGCTTACGAACCTTACGCTCGACTTCGCACGCAATTTCCAAAACATCGAGGGGCTCTACATGCACACAACTGTCGCAGAGTGTTTAATCTGTACCCATTCGACGGAGGAAGTATGGGACCTGCCGAAGCTTCCCCTAACGGGCATATATGTTGGTGACGAAATGGACGTCTGGGGGGACACGACGCCTGACTACTTCCACGACCAGGCCCTGCTCCACTGCAAGTCCTGTGGACATGGACAACTGAAGAATCAAGTAGATGCAGAGTTTCTTTATCATGAAACCTACTCACATCGAACCTCTGAAAGCACAATCTCGACCAGGGGTAATCAGTTTTTCTTTCAATTTATAGTGGAAGAGCTACAGTCTCGCCCTGTCACTCAAGCCCTAGAAATTGGCTGTAACGACCTTTTCCTGCTTGAATCATTGGGTTCAATTGCCCGGTTTCGCGCTGGTATTGATCCCATTTGGCCCCGCGAAGTTTCAACCTTGGGAAATGGAATCCGTCTCTCAGGCGACTTCGCTGAATCGGTAGACTACTCCGGTCTAGTCGATGAGCCCATAGATTTAGTTGTCACTGCGCATACCTTCGAACACATCATGAATCCTCGGTTAGCGTTGGATCAAATTGCACCTTACCTCTCAAAGAAGTGCTCGTTTTTCATTGAGGTTCCGAGTGCTGAGAGGATGACGGATCAAGCACGCCTAGATCAGGTGTTCTCCCAACACGTTCAATACTATTCTGTATCTTCACTCATTGAACTTATGCGGCCGTATGGGTTTTCATTACGAAGCCTTAAATACAATTTCTCATATTGGGGTGGCACCCAACTACTTCATTTCTCCAACGAAGGATGTTTCAAAGAAGTTTCCCATTCGACGGACATTGACTACAGGCAAGCCATTCAAAGCTTTGAATCAGGAATGAATACAACACGGCACCAACTCACTTCTGCAACTAGTCCACTTTATGCCTTCGGAGCTGCGCAGATGCTTCCTATACTTTCGTACCACATTGGAGAGCCTTTCGAACTCGTAACATCAATCCTAGACGACAATCCAAGTCGCCAAGGCAAACGGTTCCCCTACTGCCTGACGCCTATCGTGAGTCCCAGTCAGGTTATTAATATTCAAGATGCCACCATCTTGATAACGGCACTCGACAGTGCAAGGATACTTATGGGATCCGCATTTCAATTAGGATTTCGCTCCATTTTGTTACCCATCGGTGCGCTCTAAGATGAGGATCGGACTGACCATTAACCATGAGCAGATACAACTCATACCTTTTAGGGCCGGCCCGCTTGCGTGCTAGTTGAAAACTCCGAGCTTGAGCTTGGCTGGTTTTTCTGTCAATCCGAGTATAAGAATGAATCAAAATGAAGTGGAGCCATGCGCGTAAGGGGCTCTGCCACGTATTTTCCATCAGTTTGCAATGCAAACCCTTGTCGTGGCGAAATTTGCTGATCAGGTCTAATTGCAATCTCGCAGATCCCGGGGCCTTCACTTGAGAGAAAGTGTTTCATATTCAAACATAGGTCATTTCTATTGCTAATGCTAGTGAAATTGAGCCCATAAGCTTTGGTGACGGCCTCAATGGAAGGGATTGTGAGTTTCCCCTCTCGTGCGGACCCTAAGAACCGACTCCCTAGGAACTGCTCCTGCGTTCCACGAATTGAAACATAGCCGTCATTGTTAAACACCAGAATCTTCATGTTGAGCTGCTCTTGGACTATTGTCTGCAATTCCTGAACATTGAATTGGAAACTCCCGTCACCGCAGAGCACCACTACTTGGCTTCCAGCGACAGCCTTCGCAACCCCAATCCCTTGAGGAATTCCTGTTCCCATAGGGGCAGATCCGGATGGGATTACGGTGTTTAAACCAACTCGGACACTTAGCGTTTGCATCGACGCATATACGACCGTTCCACCTCCGTCTACAATGATAAAATCCTCAGCAGGCATAAGCAGGTCCAACTCCCGTATGACTTCGTAGATGTCGGGCTTTGGATCTTCTTTCTCATAGAGTCTAGTTTCATGATTCCAAGACGAGGCTTGTCGACAGTACTTTAACCACGAGGTTCGAGATGCAGTGCCGATCACTGAATCTGTTAGTACCCCACTCAAGAAGTGATTAACATCGACATTAAGGGCGGTCACAGCGCACTGTGACATTAAAAAGTCAAGTTCCTCACTATCAATATCGACCACCAATAATTCACCCGATGGAACGAGATGCTCGACTGATGGTCCTACGACGGCTTGCCCGAGGCGCACACCGAGGAAAATAGCGAGATCTGATTGTCCAAGAATAAGATTTGCACCTCGTTGTCCGGACACTCCGATCCGGCCGAATTCTTCTTGCGATTCTGGCAAGCGTGTACGCATTCCTCCCCACGTTCTAACAACCGGAAGCTCAAAGTCAGCAATAAACTTGGTTAATTTGGCAGTTGAAACTTTGTTTGTGCCCCTACCAAGTACTAATACGGGCCTCGTCGAACTCCTAATTCGATTTCTCAACAGCCCATAATCTATTTTGGGGATTTTGACACTCCCGTTCCAATTAAATTCAGGAAACCGCAATTCGCTGCGTGCGCATTCGACTTGAGAAAGTTGGATATCTAGTGGAATGTCCAGCCAAACTGGCCCTGGTCTGCCGGACTTGGCCAAGGTAATAAGTTCTTTCACTGTTTCGATTAAATCATTGGGATTGCGTAGCATAACTGCCGCTTTAGTTAGTGGACTGACAAGCGGCAGTACCTCTAGGTGTTGAGTTCCTACTTGCCTCAAACTTCGTCCTCTCGAGGTTTTGTTCAGACGCGCTTGCCCCGAAATGAAAATCATCGGGGTTGAATCTTGCCAGGCGCACAGCAGTCCGGTCAGAGCGTTAGTTACTCCAGGTCCAGTTGTCACCACGCAAACACCAAACCCCTTTACACGTGCGTAAGCGTCCGCAGCCATCGCTGCTGCTTGCTCGTGGTGGTGAAATATCGGCTCTAAGCCACCTGTGTACGTCAGAGAGTCGATAATATGAACTGCAGCGCCACCTGTAACAGCAAAAAAATTTTCGATTCCCGCGTGGTGAAGCAGTAATGCTAAGACATCCGTGACCTTGTACTCAACGGAGTGCGACTCCTGAAAAGTGCTTTCGTGCTTCTCGTGGCTATTCAACATTGCTCAACCGTATGCCCCGGCATTGCCCGCAAAGTAGTGTCTTGCTTGACCCCCTTCAACTGGTAAGATTGAGCCAACGGCGAAACCGGCGAGTTCAGAAGCAAGCAAAACAACGAACGGTGAAATTTCTTCCGGTAATCCGAATCGTTTTAACACAGTCCGTTCATCCAAATACTTCTCAGCGTGATCTGGCCTGGTTTGTAAAACCTCATCCCAATGACCACCTTCAGTTAAGACCACTCCCGGTAAGACTGCCGACATAACCACACCTGTTGGTGCTAGCACGCGAGCCATAGATCGCGAATATGCCGTGTACGCTGCTTTCAACGTGCAGTAAGGCACCGGCCCGGAGTTTTCGAGGGCCGCACCAGCCGTAATGTTTATGATTCGACCCCAGCCATTTCTAATCATATAAGGGACGAAGCTCTCTACCATCTCTACGTGGACCTCTAGATTCAATCGATAAACCCTTTTCCAGGCTTCCACCCCGCAAAGTGGATCAGTTACGCCAAGTGTGTCGCCTACGTTGTTCACAAGTATGTCTGGGCTAAAGCCCATGCTCAACAACAGTCCATAGGCTTCCCTTGGTCCTTCCTCTGCCACAATGTCCGTTTCAAGAAAGATATGATTCATTCCCTCTGAGTTCAGGTCTCTAAGCAACTCTGAACCTTTTTGGTGATTCCGACTTGTAAATGCGACAGTGACCCCCTCCTGCGCAAGATCTTTGACAATGGCACGACCAATTCCGCTCGCCCCACCTGTCACCAACGCACGACGACCAGTCAATCCAAGCTCCACGAGATTCTCCTTTAATCTTTCGTTCAACTTCCGAAAACTGTATCGATTACGTATCGTCAGGCATATTTACAACGCCGGCGATGCCCTGCGCGAGAAACAATCGGTCAGATCCTACCGAAATATATGAAACGCCGAGACTTTCCATATTCTCTGCATCCATTAGATCCACGGCTACAGTGCCAACTTTAAATGAATAATTTTCAGATAACTCCACTAAGTCAGAAATAACTTTTTTGACGGAGTCAGCTGATATTTCTCCAGGGACCCCAAGGGAAATACTGAGGTCGTACCGGCCTATGAAAACCAAATCCATTGCATTGAGATCCTTGCTTGAAAGACTCTTAAAAAAATTTGCCGCCGCCATGGATTCTATTTGAGGTATTAAGAGTGGATCCCAAGAAGATGCATCTTTCATCAGAGAAGAAAAGCTCCAAGGAGAGTACCCTCTAATGCCCAAGGGTGGAAATGTGGCTGAATCCATCATCAATTTGAAGTCGCGCTCTGAATTAATTCCGGATACCTGAAGTCCATCAGGGCCACAATCGAGAGCCCGCTGTACCAATTCCTTAGACGGACTAGCGATGCGTATAACAACATCTACTTCATTCATTTTTGCAACTTGAATCGCAATCTCAGTTTCTGACGGGCTCCACCCTCCATGCTCCCAATCAATGATGACAAAATCAATAGGGCCTCTACACATAAGGGAAAAAACCTCAATCGACGGAATCAAACTCCATGTGCCAGTGACAGTAGAGGAACCGATTGATACATGACCTCTTAGCGCCCCCATTAAACCAAGGTCCCTTCATAGCTGCAGCCCCGAATCATGAAGTTCATTCTACCAAATTCGATTTTGAGGCCTGCTCTATTGCAACTTCTCGAATCATCGATTCTTGTCCGGCGATTATCGAACGCGCCCCCAATTCGCGCCAAAGGGCTTCTTGCCGAATCGAATACTCCAACGCAAGTTCTCGAACCATCGGAGCGTAACCACTAAATACCCCTGAATTTGCACTCATTAAACTTGAGGACGTTACTCGAGGGAGAAAAGCAGAAGCCTCCTTTTCTATTAATTCACTCATCAAGAAAAACTCGTCCAGTGTCCCGTAATCGAAAGTTTCTTCCCTACTCAACACGGCAATCAGGCATTCCAGCTGGGCGTTACCCGATCCTGCCCCAAGCCCCATTGAGGCTCCATCGAGTATAGAAGCACCAACACTCCGAGCCGCCAAACTATTTGCGATCCCACAACCCAGATTGTTGTGAGCGTGAAATCCAACTTCCACACCGACATGTTCTAAGACCGTACCTAGCCTTTGGCGAACATCATTCGGTGTGTAATGGCCTGCTGAATCCATAAGAATTACAGCTGTAGCCCCGTATGACTCGAGCTTTAAACTTTCTTCAACTAACCGAGCCAATGACGCCATGTGGCTCATCATCAGCACGCCCATGGCCTCCAGATTGTTTGATCGCACATAGTCAATATGCTTTGCGGTTGTATCCGCTTCCGTTACATGACTGGCTATTCGGAACACGTCTACACCAATATCAATTGCAGGGCTTACATCTTTGCTGATGGTTGCAAACCCAGGGATACAGTGGACAGCCAACAGTTTGTCCGGTAAATTTTCACGAGCCGTACTCAAGAGAGCGAGGTCGGACTGTCGCGAGAATCCAACGAGAGCGGATGACGCACCTAGCCCATTTCCGTGCCCAATCTCAATGTAATCAACCGAAGATACGTTTGCAATTTGACAATAATCTCGCACCAAGTCTAGAGACAAAGAGTGCCTTAATGCGTGATTGCCGTCTCGAAGCGTAACGTCATAGATTCTACTTCGTTCTGGATATTCAGTTTTTGACATATTCGCTCTCTTTGCTGATGAACAAATCTTTTGCTTTCCTAATTGCCGCAGCGGTCATGATGTCCAAGTTCCCGGCAAAGGATGGTAGGTAGTCCCCCGCCCCCTCGACACCTACTGTTATGGAGACCGTTCGGTCTTTCATTAACAATGGAACCTGAACCCTGTAACCGGGAACGTATTTTTGAACATGAGCAATAGCGAATTCGACTTCCCTGTTGACTTCCTCAAATGGTTTGAAGTCACCTGATACGTAAACCGTGGTTCGCATGAAAATTGGGGGCGATGAAGGATTAAGAATTAAGATTGCTTTGGTGGTTCGCGCTCGCGACGCTATCTTGACAGCGTTCTCCGTGGCCCCAATGTAATCATCAATATTTGCTCTAGTCGCGGGTCCTGCAGATACTGCAGAAATGCTAGAAGATACCTCCACATAGTCAATCGAGTCAGCAGACTTGGCGAACGCTGTAACTATAGGAACAGCGCCTTGCCCACCACAAGTGATCATCGAATAGTTCAGCGGCTCGGAAAAGTCGCCCATCTCTAAGCCGAGAAATCCAGGAACCGTTGGCTTCCCGAGCCGCGACGGCGTGAGGTCTATGACAGGTATTCCTTTGCTCTTGAGGGCCGTCCAATGTGATTGATGAGAATCCGCAGACGAAGCATCAAACACAAGGTCGATGCCTACTCCCAAAGCCAAAACTTCTTGTAGTCCCCGTGTAAATATCGGTACGCGACCCTCAAAACGCTTAAGCCCAGGCGATTCGGCTCTCCTACCAACCAGAGCAACCATGTTGAAACTTGATTCCTTTAGAATCTTCTCAGTTAAATCAATCCCAATATTACCCGTACCAATCACGCAGACATTCAGCATGCCTTCTCCTCAAATCGCATTCCAGACCAAGTGTAATCGTGCCGATAGTCCAGATTAACTTCGACTGTTAAATCATTGTCTAACAAGGATTTGACTCTCCCTCTCGCACAACCGCCAACCGTTCAACGCTTAGAACGGGCCCGTGAACCAGTTACCTGGCACATCGTGTGGATAAGGGATCGGGAGGGCGTCCATCAGGCCGTCCGGTCTAGTTCCCATGAGTTGGACTGCGGCCATGGCAATGTCACGAGCTCGAACATGGAATCCCTGACTTAGACCGTAGCTGGTCGGCTCCGGTGCATCAGCGTGAGCAAGCACCAGTGGTGCTGATTTGAGGCTGGTGAACGCTTCCGTTGCGACACGACCGGCAATTCCCTGGGCCAGCGAACCGGTTATGGGCGCCGAGTCAAGAGTCAAGAGTCGACCGGTGCGGTGAACGGACTCCATAATGGTGTGCCAGTCCAAGGGGTTGAGAGTTCGCAGATCGATGACATCGACGCCGATGTCGATTGACTGAAGGTACTCCGCCGCTTGAATAGCCTCGACCGTGAGGTACCCGGAACTGACGATGGTGACATCCTGCCCTACGCGGGCCAGATTGGCGTGGCCCAGCGGAACTCTTGCCGCCTCGGTGGGAACATGGTCGCTGACGTTGTGAAGCCAGCGATGTTCCAGGAACACGACCGGGTTCGGATCGTCGATACTCGCCAGGAGTAAACCCTTGGCATCTGCGGGTGTGGTCGGCATTACGACCTTTAACCCCGGGATGTGCGTAAACCACGAGTGCAAGGATTGGGAGTGAGTTGGGCCTTGTCCCCAGCCTCTACCAATTATTAGTCGAATCGTGATTGGAACGTTGAATTGGCCACCGAACATGTAATGCCATTTAGCAGCAGAGTTGACAAGTTGATCCATGGCCAAAAGGAAAAAGTCGAGTCGTTGATGTGTCATGACTGGACGGAGCCCACCGATTGCTGCACCAACGGCCACTCCTGTCATGGCATTTTCGGAAGTGGGCATATCAAAAACCCGATCAGGACCGAATGTTGATTCAAGATTCTCGGTGGTGCCGAAAACGCCACCCGGGTCAGTCACTCCTAGTCCGTAGCAAATGACGCTTTCGTCTGCTTCCATCGCTTGATGGAGGCCTTCGTTAACTGCCTGAGCAAAAGTCAGTTTCCTGATTTCGCCTTGTGAGTCAGTCGGCATAGACACCGTCCGTGAAATCAGCCATAACAGGGAAACTTGCTGCTTCAGCTGAAGCAAACGCTTCATCAATTTCCCGGGCAACAGTAGACCTGATATTCAATACCTTTTCGGCTGAAAGCACACCGCGACTTTCAAGTTCGTTTTGATACAACGACACAGGGTCTTTGTCTAACCAGTCTTGCAGCTCGCCTGGTGGCCGGTAACCCAAATGATCATCGTCATTGGGTCCACAGTGTTCTAGGTGACGGTATGTCTTGAATTCAACGAACTGAGGTCCCTCGCCATCCCTCGCAGCCCTCAGTGCTGAATCGATGGCTCCATAACAGACTTCTACATCATTGCCATCGACCGCTTTTGAAGTCAAACCAATAGCGGCCGCGAGATCAGAAATTTGTCGGCCTGCGGGTTGCCTGACCGGAAGGCCACTGTAGACCGAGTATTCGTTGTTCTCGCAGAGAAATACTGTTGGAAGGTTCTTTACGGCTGCGAAGTTCGCCGACTCGTAAAACACTCCCTCCTCGATAGCTCCATCGCCCAAGAAAATAACACTGGCTTGTCGGACTTTCCTGATCTGAAGGGACAGAGCCAACCCGACACCAATCGGAATACTGTTTCCAACAATTGCTGAAGTTCCCATGAAACCAACTGACTTGTCAGCCAAGTGCATGGATCCACCCCGCCCCTTTGAGCATCCGGTTTCCTTGCCATAGAGCTCCGCGATCATGGCTGAGAGATTCCCCCCTTTGGCTAGGTAGTGAGCGTGCCCCCTGTGGGTACTCACTGCATAATCCCCAACCTGTGTTGCCAATGCGAATGCCGCAGAAGGGGCTTCTTGACCTATGGAGAGGTGAACTGGGCAACGCATTTTTTGTTCGGAGTAACGCTTAGCAATTTCTTCTTCAACCATTCTGATCCGAGTTAGCCACTCAAAAAGGAAAATTTGCTGAGTGCTTTTAAGAGTCAAGGGATGAACCAATAGTAGTCTCCGGAATATCCAACTTCGAAAAAAAACTGTTCCCACTCATGGGTCGACATAATGGTCTTGGCTGTTAGGTTCCAATCCATCATGCGTTCGCGTTCTTTCTCATCTCTGTAAGCGTCGACTGTGATGAACGCATGGCCTCTCGATACGCGTTCGATCTCCTGGAGAGCGATGGCACACTCTTCACGGTCCAAGTTGTGAACGGTATTTATCGAGATAACAACGTCAAAAGAATCATCCTTGAAGGGCAAATCCTGAGCATCTGCAACGTGTAATGACGACTTAACAGACTCCATGCTGTTTTCTATTGCGTATTCAGATACATCAATGCCTGCCACAGTCAATCCTGGAATGGCCTCTTGCAAATCGTGCAGCATGAAGCCTTTGGCGCACCCAACATCAAGCAGAGAAGATGAAGAATTTAAGCCGAAATGCTCAATAAATGTCGGGATTACAGGTTGCCAGAATCTTGGGTTGTAGGTGAATCCGCCGTAGCCGGTGGAACGGTCTCCGTCAAAGAATTCGCGGCCAAACTTTCTAGCTATGGTCCGCTGCTCTTCGGTCTTAGATGAGCCACGTTCCTTGACGTCGCGATTGCTCTTAGGGTAATTTGTCAATAAATCAATCTCGATACCCATTACGCAGATGCACTTTCTAGCTTCTCCAGCGTTTTCATCCACCTGACCGTATACCACTGGTCTCGGTCCTCAATTTTGCCCGATTCTAATGCGGAAGCGACATCTTTTATCGCGTCGTCAACTGTATTTGTTGGAGTGAAACCTGTTGCGACCAACTTGCTTGAATCCTGCCGGTACGAACGTGGGTCGTTAGATGGAGTCCTAATAATTTCTGCACCGGTAAGTGTTTGAATCCTCTCGGCGATTTCCATGATAGACATATTTTCAAAGCCCGCATTGTATGCGCCGCTGGGTAGCGACGGATTGGCAAGAAAGTGCTGATACACGCCCACAAGGTCAGAGACATGAATGTTGGGGCGAACTTGATCGCCACCAAAAACTGTCATTTTTCCATCCAACACAGCCTGTTTCACAAACATATTGACTGACACATCGAAACGCATGCGGGGTGAGACACCGCAGACTGTCGCGGGCCGTATGTTGTGGATCTGCATTTCCCCGGAGTAGCTCATACAGACTCTTTCGGCAACCATTTTCGTCTTGTTGTAGGCCGAAATGGGTACAAGCGGAAGGTCTTCAGTCACGTTGGGTTCAGACTTAACGCCATAAACACTCCCGGAACTTGCGTATATGAACTGGGAAACGCCAGCGCGCTTAGCCTTGTCAAGAATCTGTTGCGTAGCCAGAACATTGACCTCCCACGAGAGAGTTTCGTTCAGCTCAACCCCCGGATCATTTGCAATATTCGCCATGTGAAAAATGGTGTCAATTCCACCAAGATTGATTGCATCAATATTTCGGATGTCTTCTTTGATGAAGGTGGCGGGTACCGAGTCCTTAATGTGATTTCCGAACCATTCGTCATCCACGACCACTACTTCATGACCATCTTCACAAAGTGTTTGGGTTAGTACTGACCCCACATAGCCGCACCCGCCGGTCACTAAGACTCTCATTGCACTCCTACTTCTTGTGTGAATAGGTCACCGGGAGTTTTGACAATTCGTCAAGGTTTACCCGAGCCCAATCTAGGGTATCCAATAACCCGCCTTCGAGGGAAATTTCCGGGTTCCAACCCAATTCGTGATGGATCTTAGAACTGTCTAGTTGATAAGTCGTGTCCTTGCCAGGTCGATCTCCCACAACCTCAACGAAACTTTCGAAAGGGACACCGGTTAGTTCACATATCTGCTCCACGAGGCCGCGAATCGTGACTAAACGGTCCGTTGAAATGTGATAGGTCTCCCCGTCACGCCCATTCTCTGCGATCATTTGAGTTGCACGAGCTACATCATCGATGTGAATGAATGAGCGAGTCGATAATCCTCCCCCGTCCAGCGGCAGCTTTCTTCCAAGAAGCGCGCTGAGAATTGCTCTCGGCACGATTCGATACAACTGCTGACCCGGCCCATAAACATTTGCGGCGCGCGTGAACACCACTGGTAACCCAAACTCTTCAAACATACACTTCAAATGCCAGTCACCTGCCGCCCGAGACACCGCATAAGGCGTAGACGGATGGAAGTCAAAGGATTCTTTGATCCAGCCATTGGTGCTTCCGTAGACCTCAGGTGTAGTGACATGAACGTATCGCTGCAAATTAGGCAGTTCTTTCAGGGCCTTTGCAAGATGGGATACGCCCACAACATTCGTGTCATACCAGTCCTCTGGATTCATCCAGCTTTGACCGACCATGCTTTGAGCAGCGAAGTTGACAATATATTTAGGTGAAAACCGATGAAGAGCCTGTCTCAACGCGCCAGAATTGTTTGCGTCAATTCGATTAAATGTCCAGTTATTGGTTGTTGACAGCGAGCGGTATGGATTGAACACTTCTTCAATCTCGGTGGATCGACTGAGTCCCAACACTGTGTGTTCTTGTTCTAAGAGGTGTCGTACAAAATGACTGCCTGAAAACGAGTTACTACCAAGTACGACAAATCGCATTGATCCTTCCCTCCCTGATGCCTGTAAGCGCGAGCCGCTTCAACCCCCCGAAAATAACACGATGGAAGGGAATGTTTGTTGTGTAGGTCAAGACACCTCAGTTGGCTGAGTGTATAAATCACTGAATAAAACCCGATGGGCGTCATGCGGTCGATGCACAAACCTTTGACGAGGAGAGGCCCAGGCTACAACTTTTTCCCCATGAAATTGATGCTGGTAATGGATGCCCTGATATTTTGAGACGATCAGATATGGAACCTCGGAGAAGATAGGGACTATACCCATGCCGCCGCCTTCTTTTTGGAAGTATTCATCCGCAGACAGCACCCAAGGAATCGCATTGATAAATCCAGGTGTTGGTTGTGGAAACAAAAGTTGTGCTTCGTTCGCGCTTGAGTCCAGGTCTCCACTTTCGTGCAGGATACTAAGTACCCATTCGATGCCGTTTGGAGTGCTTAGTAAGAGGATCCGGTGGCCTGGGAAGAGTTTTCTGAGATCACGGAAGTCAGTAATGACTTGCTCTTGGGTGTTGTCTCGATCAAGACCCCAAACTCCTTTTCGAATACCCCACGCCACGAAAGGGACACCCTGAAGATTTAGATCTTGTCCGAGTTCCATCCCCCAGCTGATAGGGAGCAAAAAGTCCGCCGGAAGAGGTTCTTCGGAAGTCTCAATCAATTTATTTAGCAAGAGCGGTGTCTTAACGTAGATGGCTAATCCCGCAAGAACATTCGCTCCAAAAACTACGTATGAGCTTGAATTGGGGATTCCCTTCAATACTTCGATTTCGGAGCTCAAAATCCTTGTGGCAATCTCTATTTGATCTCGAACAAAACTTTCTTGCTCCTCTAGATCAAGGTAACACCAGTCATCTCTTCGCTCACCGTCGTCAAGAATTATAAATTTTACGTCTCCCCCGGAAGCCTTCAAATAGCGTGCAAGCATGACAACCTGAACGAATTCCCCATAGCTAGGCGGAGATACGAAATTGTCATAGAAAATTTGAATTGATGCTTGTTCAGTGTCTAGAAGCGCCCGCAACTTTTCGCATTCCGAGTTGGCCGACAACTGTACTAACCGACTCCAGCGCCAATTGCTGTAACGTCCAAAAACGGATCTTCCCAGCGAAGATTTAAGGAGCAATGATTTGATTCTTGATCGCATACCTAGCTTTTACTCCCGTTCGTCGAGCCGTATGGTGTGACCTTCAGTGTTCCGAGCGAGGTGGTGGTATCAGCGCATGGCTTCTACCCGTGGTTTTTCACGTTAAGGTTAGTGTACCGACCGTTGAATATCGTCGGGAGGACTCATAGAACCTTTCAATTGGGTCGCAGCTAGCGGCCGCCTATCTTGACGATTGTTGTCATGCGTAATACCAAATGCGCTCATCTTGTAAAAATTGACTATTTCAAAGTGATAAATGCAATCCGCGATCTTGCAGTTTTTCTGGTGCTCAGGAATATATGGGCACTCGCCTTGTTGTAGCTCGTGCCGCTTACCTCAGGCTTGAGCAACGAAACCCCGCAGCGTCCACTACCACGAATAGGCTCCTGACCAGATGGCTTTGTCATCGATGAATAGATCAGCATGAGGCTTACCCATGATCAGAGTGTGGTATTGCACGCCCCATTGGGCCAGTTGCTCCTCAGTCAGAGCCCGCCAGTCGATCCCTGTCGTTGATCCCCTTGCCGTGAAGAAGGAAATCGCGTTCCCTGCAGCATAAAGAGCATTGACGTGGTCAATCCTCGACTTAAATGGCTTAGCCGACGCGTAATCTCCATCGGTGTTAGTACAGATCGTGCCATCAATGTCGAAACAGTAGGTCTTTACACCTGGTTGGCTCATTGCTACTCCTTGCATCGGAGCCCAATCCTAAGCGAATCAACTCAAACCCGGCTCTGGCCTTGTCAAGCGGGCGGTCTGTTCTCCAATCACCGTTGCTAGGCTTGTGGCACTTCAGTGAAATCAGAGGGGACACATGAATCGGACTATTCCTGCAAGGCTTTCAAAAACGGTGCGCCATGTTGAGTGGCAGCAGCCCGAGGACATCTTCGTTATAGCTGAGGTGGGCATTAATCACAACGGTGACATGAATCTGGCCAAGCAGCTCATCGACATGGCGGTGGATACTGGTTGCGACGCTGTCAAATTCCAAAAGCGAACCATCGATTTGGTCTATACCACCGAAGTGCTCGACGCCCCGCGCGAGAGTCCGTGGGGAATTACGCAACGGGATCAGAAGCAGGGGCTCGAGTTTACTCTTGAGCAGTATCAAGAGATTGATAGTTACTGCCGCGCCAAAGGTATTGTCTGGTCAGCTTCCGCTTGGGATATCCCGAGCCTGGAATTTCTTGAGGGTTTCAATCCACCATTCCATAAGGTTGCTTCTGCGATGCTGACGCACCGCCCCTTTATCGAGGCTGTTGCTAGCAAAGGCAGGTTGACGCTGGTCTCCACGGGAATGGCCACGATCGAGATGATCGATCAAGTAGT
>Ga0335396_10003649_pt1 | contig 17498 bp, 24 predicted proteins | sample FRY02_FD_205743 | JGI IMG/M metagenome (GOLD analysis project Ga0335396, IMG submission 205743) | Freshwater microbial communities from Lake Fryxell liftoff mats and glacier meltwater in Antarctica - FRY-02 (spades assembly) (version 2) | ecosystem: Environmental > Aquatic > Freshwater > Ice >... | reverse complement strand
CGCTTTCCACCGCCATAAAACTTGTGATTACGCTTGGTGGAATGTTAGAATTTTTAGCAGCTTCTTGAATATACAAGCCGTATTTTTCCCATATCCTTTGTATCATAGATTTTATTTGTGCTCGTGAACCCCAACTTGTCGGGGCTTTTAAAGAGGCTACGGGTATATTTATATTTAATTCTGCCATTTTATTTTTCTCATATTAAGTTGCAACATTTGTTTGTTTAGTAAAATATTTTCCTGTACCAATAGCTTTTAAAAGTATATTATCACTAAATCCTGCATAAGATGTAAAAGTAATAGGTATCGGATTTATACCCGCAGAACCAATTATTTGACCACTAGTTGCAGTAGCAATAGGATTGTAACTAATAACGAATGTATCTGAAACTGTACCTGAAGATATTAATTCTATATTACCACCAACACCTCCCTGAATTGAATCAATTGTATTCCCACCCCCATTTATTATATAATATTTACCCACATGAGTTTCTGTTCCTAACTGTAATACACCTCCTGAAAAAACACTTCCTACAGACATATCTAATTGTTTTGGAAAATTAGAATATTCATTTGTGAATATAGAAGCCTCTCCACCCTTTAAAGCATTATTATCTAATTGCACTATTGAAAATGTACTGATTTTAGTATTTATATTATTCCATCTCCAAGTTGCAAGACCTCCATAAAATTCACCAATCAAAATATTTGTTGAATAATGGGTATTATTACTTATTTCAGCAATACCTCCCCCTGTTATAACTGTTTCAATTTGTAATTCAGCATCGTTTGCAAAAAAGTTATCATAAAATAATAATTCATTTGTTCCTGTAAATCCTGCTGCGGTAAAGTTTGTATTTAAACCTAAATTATTTTGATAAATTGATACTGTATTTGTAGTGCTAATATTTGGTAAATCAACTGTACCGCTAATTATATTATCTACTATATTTAACAAAGTATCTGTTCCAATAAGATTTACTACCCCATTGGGAAAAATTTTATTACTCTCAAATATTTTTGATTTTTTTAAAGATAAGTTATCAGTAATAGTAACTCTTCCTTCAATTATATTGTCTTTAAATGATACCCAAAAACAATTCATTATATTAATAGGAGTTGATTGATTGCCAATGAATTTATTATTTATTACGACATCATTACCCCATTGGAAATTTAAAAATGATATAGTGCCTAAATATTCTGATAGTTCAACAATATTATTTCTCCTATCCTGTCTTCTAATTATTTTATTAGTAGTTATATCATAAATACTAAAATCAATTTCTTGAATATATCCATAACCTACACTTAATGTTAAAAGAGTCCAATTTGTAGAGTCATCTTGAGGTTCTAAAGAACTATTTGCACCTGTATTATTTACATAATGAAAATTATTCCAAATAACTACATCCCCAACTACAGGTGATAAATTATAATCCCATAGACCTAATTGAGAATTAAATCCCGCTAGGCTAGTATAAACCCCAACACTTTGATAATCTGCATTTAAGTGAAAACTATGACCATCTGAAGAAACGCTTTCAGTTGAAGTCCCTGTTAAAACTATACCACCATCTGTGTATATTACATTTGTCACTAAATATCTTTGCCCTCTTACTACTGTATTTGCAGTAATTAAGTTAGTTAAAGCAGTAAATGTTAAACTAACGATTCCTGTTCCTATAGCAGTAACGGTAACATCTCCCGTAGGTTGGTCTACTGATATTCCTGTACCTGCAATTATTGAAGTAACCCCTTGAGCACCTGTTGAACAACAATAAGATTCTAATCCAATAAAGTCTGCATCTGAAGATATTTGAATAATTATTTGAGCACCATTTGTAGAAATAATTAATGAAGATAAACCATTAATTGTTTGACCCGTTCCTGCATTAATTGTTATATTATTAACGCTTGAATTATTGCCACTATCAACAATATAAAGCTTCCATTGTGTGCTCCAATAATTTGCAGGAATGTCTAATAAATTTATTATAACAGTACCTAAAGATGTGTCGCAATTTAAAATTACATCATTATTGAATAATTGTGGCGTACCGATAACGGTACGACTATTATTTGGATATTTTGTGCGAAACATTGCCATTATAGTAATCCTCTGTCAAATTTTGCTTCATTAAAAAATACTTTTTTCAAATTCACTTGTTCATAAAAAAATACCATTGTGACATTCATCCCCGCCAAAACTTTATATTTTAAAACATCCATTCCATCAGGAATATAAGGTCTATTAATAGTATCAAAGAAATCAAATGAAACTATGTCACTTGCCACTTGCATTGTGTCAACCGATAAGTCAAGATTAAATGGATATACTTTTTCCTCACCATTTATTGCTTTATTTTTTACTGTAATTGGTTGAACTAATTGTTCTGTTAAGCTTGTACCTGAAAACACAAATTTAGCATTTGGAATCATAGTTGTATTTGCAAGTAAGTTAAATAAAATATCACTATATGCAACTTCGCCACCCGCAACTTTAATTATGTCATTTAAGTTTTGTGAATTTGAAAAAACATAATCTAAAGGCATTGATGGATTAAAAAGTTCTATTTCATAATCTACTGCACTAGGATTATTAAAAAGCAAAACTAATTCTTGTAATTTTTTACCTTTATAATATCCAATTTTTTTTTCAGCATTAATTCTAGGATTTTTACTTAAAATATATTTACTTACTTTTTCAACAATAACATTTCTATCAGCAGGAATTACAATTTTATTTATTTCATTGACATCATCATTACCAAAAGATTTACCTCTTTTATTAAAAGGCATACTACCCATTTCAATAGTTTTAGTATTACTAAGTAACCTTTGGGGTTGACTTATTTTATTAGCTTTTGGTAAAATTTTATTACGTGAAAATTCCTTTCTGCTTATATTTTCTACTATTATCTCTCTGTTTTGAGGTACAATTACTTTTTTAATTTTGGTTTTTCTTTCAATTCTTCTATTTGCAGTTGCAAATTTTTCCTTAAAATTTCTACCACTAATGTTTGAAAAATTAATATCGGTCAACGAATCATCAAAACCTGCATAATAGTCATTGTCAGGTTTTGAATTTATTTTTTCGTTCATACCATTAGCATGACCAAATAATTTTGATTCATATTCTTCATATTTATTTCTATTTCTATTCATACTAATTTTTATAAGCGAAATCTTCTTCCTCAAATTTATTAATATAATCCATTATTTTACGCATTCTTTCAACATTACCTTTTGTTTGTGCTTTAAGAAAAACATTTGCATAAACTGTTATCGCATCAATTTTAGAAAAACCTAAACCTAAATAAACATAAAGAGCATTTATATCTGCTCCTATCTCATTGCTTATTTCTAAATTTATTTTAGGATTTTTAAACACATGAGAAAATTCGTGTAACAAAATAGCCATTCTCATAGGTATGGTATATTTATCAAATGCAGCTTTTGAAACTTCAATTTGACCCGATTTATGACCTATTCTTGCAGGAGTTTTCATAATAGCACCCGATGGATAATCTCTGATAACATCCATAAACTTAATTTTAAATTTTTTATCTTTATTAGTAAAAATACGCCCATTTGGTGTTGCATATTCAAAACCACAAACTTGACTAAAAGGTAAAGAAAGACTTAAAAAATCAATTGTATCTTCATCCATCCAAATATTAAAATCACGCAACTTTGTTTCTAATAGAGTTAATTGAAAATCTTTATCTTTTATATCATCTATATTAACAATACAAATTTTTAAATTTTTAGGTGAAATTGGAAAGCTGAAATAAATACTTCTTGAACCATTTATTTCAATTAACCTATCAGCATATTTACTGTTTTTTTTACCTGTATCTTCAGCCCAAATACGAACTTTCTTATTCTCTTTAGATTGTATTGTAATTAATAAAGAAAATTTATTGTTATTTGATTCAAACTCTGTTGTATACATTTTTTATATTTAAAGATAATTATTTAATAGCTTTCTTTTTCCCGCTTTTCATAAAGTATAAAATACCGCTACCAATTATTACTGCAACACCAATACCTATAGCTACTTTTACACCCATAGACATTGATTTATCGGGAGTTGGAGCAGGAGTTGGTGGTAATGGGAAATCATCTATTACAATATCTTCTTGTGGATTTCTTAAATTTCTTAAAGAATCAACTATTCCTGAGTCAGCAAGTCTATTAAGCCCTTTGCCTACCTTATTTATAAAAGTATCTCCTGATGCACTTTTTTTAGATGCTCTTCTTGCTCTTCTTGTAGCTCCCGATACAGAAGAAAGCCAATCATCTTCTACATAATTGACATTTGTCAAAACAGGGTTTTCACTAATAACAGTTAATCCGTTAAATCCTGAATTATTAGATGCAAAACCGTCTTCAAATGTTTTAAGTGAACCATTTATAATTGGGTCAGTTGTTTTAATAGTCATTCCGTTAAATCCTGAATTATTAGATGCAAAACCGTCTTCAAATGTTTTAAGTGAACCATTTATAATTGGGTCAGTTGTTTTAATAGTCATTCCATTAAAGCCTGAATCATTCGATTCAAAACCATCTTCAAATGTTTTAAGCGTTCCTGTTATAACAGGATTTGATGTAATTACTTTCATTATTCTTGTTTATTTAGTTTAATATTTTTTTTATTTGTATTACTTCTATACATTACATAAGATAGCAATAAAGCACCTCCTAAAGCACCATATAATCTATATTTTTTATCTACTTCGGGAATCCAACCTTGTTTTTCTGATAAAACTATTGCTCCAAAACCTATTAATGCTCCAATAATTGCGGAATCTATATATTTTATTTTAGCATTAGAATTTGTTTTAGAACTACCTCCGACTGTTGAAATTACTTTATCTTTTATTGAACCTTGTCCATCAACATTACTTATTACTGCTTTTGTAACAAGTTCTTTTACAACATTTAAAGGAACTACACACACACCTGAAACTAGCAGGAAAGCAGGTTTGTTATTAGCATGTTTTAATTCAGCCTTTACAATTGTTCCCCTTTTAAATTGTTTAAATCTAATTGATTGAGGGTTTTTAGGATGACCTGTATATGTAACATAAGGTGCTTTCCAATCATTTGTTAATATGTAACTTTTTAATGCCATACTTTATTTTAATTTTGGTGCGGAAGGTTTTGAGCGATATGAATTATATGCAAAAACAACAACTCCAACAATAGCTATCCACATAATATACTTTTTCATTTTTATTTATTTCTATAAACTATCAATCCCACTAAACCTAATAAAAGTAAACTACCTGAACTTATTAAAATAATATTTTTTATTTTTTTAGATTCAGCAATTTCTTGTTTTTGTTTTTCAATTAGTATTTTTTGTTGTGCTATAGCAGCATTTTGCATTTTCAATTCAGCTCTTAATTTTAAATCTGAACTAGAATCTTTTGATTGTCTTTTGTTTTTTTTGAATTTCTTAATGCCTTTACCTATTAAGCCTGCTGCTATAGCTCCTAAAGCATTTGAATATTCATCTGAATCGTTATCATTAAAATTTTCATTCATTACAACATAAGCAATCTTGACATTATCATCAAGCGTGTTCTCAGAATTATCAAAACTACTTTTAGAATTATCATTTCCGCACTTATGACAAGTTAAAGGGTAATTACCTCCATCGTTTAAATTCCAAGACCAATTACAACTTTTACAATTTATTTTATTTTCTAAATTAACTAATAAACTTGCCCCTAATAAAAGGAACTTATTATCACAATTATCAATAAATAATTCTATTAGTTGATTATTAGGCATTGATATATCTGCCTCAATACCACTTTCATTTAGTAAATCAATAAATTCTTTTTTTTTGTTTACTAAAATTTCACCCAATTTTCTCATAATGGCATCATTTGCACCAATTATATCTTCATCGGATAAATATTCTTTAAAGTCTGTATTGAAGTCAGAAACTAACATATTTTTTTATTTAAAAACATTTGCTTTTTTTAACCCATAAATAGTAATTGCTGCTATAGCTATTCCAATTAGTACATTTTTAGCAGATATTTTTGATGTACTTCCATCTGCACCTAAACGAACATCTAAAGCACCTCCATAACCATAATCATTTATATCGTTAATAGCTATAAGTCCTGTATTTGCAGGCAATCCATCAATTCCACTTGAAGGTATTCTTATTTGATTAGAAGTAATTGTTGGATTTAAAGATGCTGAAACTACGGTTTTATTAGGTCTTCTTTTTAAAAATCCTGCCTTTCGTTTAGCTCTCATTTTTGCTACAGATGTAAGTTTCATTCTTTTTCTAATTTGTCTTGCTGAAGGAGATTGTCTTCCATTAGCAGAACTAAAATCACTTTTGTAGTCACCACAAAAACAAACATAATCACGAACTTGACATTTTAATTCTTTAATTCTTTTATTTCTTAAAACTATCTGTTTATCAATTTCAATGGTGTTTGATTTAGAATTTAATTTGGAATCTTTTAATTTATCAATAAATTTTCTATTCCATTCTATCTTATCTGCCAATTCCTGTGCAGGCTTAACCATCGCATCCATATTAGATTGATTTTCATTTGAAAAATCATCATTATAAAAATTATCTTCAAATTCTACATTTTCTTCACCGTCAAACATTGACGTAGCCCAAGAATCATGATAACCGTCATCTCCATAATCTTCATCATAATTATAATCCCCATCTCCATAATCTTCATATTCATCATAGACACCTGCCTCTTCATAACCTCCATCATCATAACCTCCATCATCATAACCTCCATCATCATAACCTTCGTCATCATAACTTCCGTCATCATAACCTCCATCATCATAACTTCCGTCATCATAACCTTCATCATCATAACCTCCGTCATCATTACCTACTTCGTCATAACCTCCATCAAGCTCTTGTTGGCTTTGTTGTGCTTGCAATTCTCTTTCTGCCTCCCTTTCAGTATTTAGGTCTTTACGAGATTGTCGCTGCTCTGAACGCTCCATTTTAGCTAAGTTTCGCTTCTCTTGACGGTCTAATTTACGAGCCATTCTAGCTGCTTGTTGATTAGCTTTTAAAGTATTTCTTTGTTCTTTTCTAGATGCACTTCTTTGTATTCTAGCATCTTGTCTTCCTGTTTTTTTATCAGAACGTCTTTGTTGCCTAGTTTCAATTTTAGCTCTTTTTATTGCATCTTTTGTAGCAAATTTTTCTTTCTTTTTAGTAACTTTTGCTTGTCTTCTATCGGTACGTTTTGCAGTTCGTCTTGCACGACCTTTGCCACGTAAATTAGAATATTCTCCAAATGCTTCTTCAAAAGATGCCATTTGTGGACTACAAGAAGATGAGGTTGGTTCACCAAGTTTAATTGTATATCTAGCTTCCATAATTATTACTTGTTTAAATTACTTGTTTTAAATTTGTCAAAAGCATAAATAGAGACATATCCTAAAACGCCCCCAATTAAAGCATATTTGTATAAAGATTTACCTGTTAATCCTTTTTTATTTGCATAAATATATCCACCTGCTAATCCAACAAACGCACCCATTTTTGCTCTTTTAATTGAAGGTGATAATTTTATGTTTGTTTCTGTAACTGACGAATCAGCTCCTAATAAAACTTCTGTTGATTTCATATTTTTTATATTATTTGAATAAATTATTTGACCATTTTGAGTTATAAATACTCTAAAAGAGAAAGGTTTTCCTCTTCTTAAACCTTTAATACTTTTATAATCACCGTTAATCTCTGTTCCTTTTGGAATAATTTCATTTGTTTCTGTAAAATTTTTATGTTCCTTATTGGGAACTAATACTTTTGCATCTGTAGATAAAGTTGCTACCATGTTTATTTATTAAGATTTTTTGATACTATTATAAATGTTAATCCTATTATACTAAATATACCTAATAGAGTAACTGTTTGCACTAAGGTATTTGAATTATTAGTTTCAATTTCTTTAGTAGATTTGGTATTACCGTCAAAACTACTTGATGCTAATGTTTTTGAATCTTCAACTGTTTTAACATCATTTAATTTTTCATCAATAATTAGAGAGCCTGTACCGATTTTCGGTTGGTCGTTTTTAGTTAAATCTAAAGTTTTAACTAACCAATTTTTATGAGGATGAATATTTGCTAATTTTTTTTCTATTTCGATTTTGTCATTTTCGCCAAAATAAAGATTAGCTAACTTTTGTTCTAAATCTGCTTCGCTTTTAGCATCAGCTTGATTATATTCTTTTAATAATTTACGAGAATCTGAGGTAGCTTCGTTTGCCAACAAAGTCATTAAAGTAACTTCTCTTTTTTTTGATGCTCTTTTTGAATTTCTCTTCATTTATATTTTTTATTAAAAAAAAAAGGCAAGACAATATAAGTAGTCTTGCCCTTTTAAATTTATTGGTCTTTATTACCCTTGAGTAATTCCACGAACATCTTGAGATGTTTGTATAATTACAGGAGCAACATTTTTACCACTTAATCTCGGAGCACGTGCTCTGTTAAGGTCAGTACCACCGTTCAATTCAGCTTTTCCTGATAGAACTGCCACAGGGAACATAGATATAGTTAAAGTTGCATTTGCAACCAACGTAAAGCTAACTTGCGTATTGCCGTCTATAGTAACTGATTTGGTAATATCAATAATATCTGCTTGTTGCTGATACGCATCTCGCATTATTGATAAGTTTAAAGGTGTAGTGTATTGCTTACCATTCGCATCAACATGAGTAATACTCAAAGTTTCTTGCAACTGAGCACTTGTAGCTGATTGGAATCTCCATTTACCGATTTTGAAGAATTTATTATTCGACTGTGCGATTAAACGGGAGTAAGTTCCTCCTTGTAAGTTAGTAATAGTTATACCTGCTGCACTACCAAAATTGGCAGTACCAAAGTAATCATTGTAACCGAAAATTACCGCAGATAAATTACCTGCCGTAGTATTTACATATTGTATTACATAAGGGTCAGAAATAGGAGCAGATGCGTTTGGTGCACCTGTAGCGTAACTCATATCATCATTATCAAAGTAAGACATATCATCATTATCAAAATAAGACATATCTCCTTCAAAAGAATCATAAGAATCAAAGCCACTCATAGCTTCTGTACCATTAATGTAACCATGTAGTTCTTTTTCTACTGAGTTCATTATAAATTATGGTTTTGTGAAAAATGTTGTTTTTTTAAAACATTTTTCGGATTTTACTTTTATTTAATTATCGTTGTTTCTTTTAATTTAATACTTTTACTAATTACAAATTCTCCATTAGGAGATAGCAATATTCTTTTATATTAAATAGGTAAGAAAACTTTTACCTTTTTAATTAAGCAGTTTTACTAGACATCTTTGTAAGACGTGGAGCAACTACTATTTGGTGAACTGCTAAACCTACCATTACGGCAGCAAGACAAATAACACCTGTTTTTAAATCTACTGTTGAAAATTTCATATTATATATTATATTTTTTTTATAATGAATCAAATCTAATTAAATTTTGTATTTTTATATTTTCAAAAACTTATACAAAAAATAATATATTGTTATATTTAATTGTAATTACTAGTTTTTTGTGTCATACATTTGTATAATAAAAAGATTTATTATTCAATAACTTCTGCATCCTGAAGACCATTCTTATTTCTTTTATTACCAAATATTTCAATATTTGATGATTTTAAAGAATTAAATGAATTTTCAAATGTTTTTATTTTTTGTAAATTTTCTTTTACGAAATTTTTATCAATTTTTTTTATTGCATTTAATATCATGAAATATTTACAATCTGTGTTTTCATGAAACCATTGAATTTTTTCATCAACTGATTTTTCACCCTTATCAATATACCACAAAATTCTACATTTATTTTTATTTGACCTAGCTTTGTTAAGTTGTGTTTCAAATAATTTGATTGTTCTGCCTATTTTTTCCTTATCTTTTTCCTCCCCATATAAAAAAATTTCAAATAAAATTCTAGGTACATTTTCTTTAACTTTTATATCTTCTTTTTTCATACTAACTATTTTTTATATTGTTCTAAATTGACCATTATATTTAACTGATTTTTTAAATTTTCTTTTGTATCATCTGTAATTTCAGGGAATACTTTTTTATCTATTACTTTTAATCTTAAACAATTTTGATATTTTATATAATAATTTATAAATCCATGACCTAAAAATCTAAAGGTAAATTCATTTATTTCTAAACCTAAAATGTTTAAATTAGGATTAAATTTACCAACTAATTTCAGCTTATCCTTACCGAAAAATATAAAGTCTTTTAATATATTTGTTTTATTAAAATAAACTGTTCTCATTTCATCATTCGGTTTATTAATTTTTTTAAATAAAACTGATGATAAACAAAGGTTTTCTGTAGTATTTTTTATAGATATACAACCACTATTATCTATACATTCATAACTATGAATTAAATCTAAAAGCCAATTTTCATTAACTAAAATATTATAAGGGAAAAACACAATATATTTTTGATAAACCATATCTATCATACTATTAAAAATATCCGATAATGTTACATTATTTTTAATATGCTTAACAAAGCAATTAACTCTTTTAGTCAATCCATTTAAGTAATCAATAAACTCTATATTATCTGAGTTTTGATTTAATATATATAAACGATATGGTACTTTTGTTTTTGTTATTAAATTTTCTATACAAAATTTAGCTTCAAAAAAATTTTCATTTGTATGAATAAAAATAGCAACTTCTTTTTCAATTTTCATTTGATTCTTCTTTTAAAAGTTCAAAATTTAATACCCATTCACTATGTAAAAAGGCTAATTTACCTTTTTGAATATCTATTTGATGAGATGTTTTTATTTTTTCTAGTCTATTGTTATTTTCTTCAAATTCATTTTCAGTTTTTTTACTTTCTAAATAAAAAAATTTAACATTTAAACAATCTAATATATTTTCATATAAATTAATTTTTTTTAAAATATTTATAACTTCTATTTTATCCATTTACTAAAAAAATTAGCTATAGAACAAGGTATTGTTAATGGCAGAATTATGTATATAAAAATTATATTTATACAAGTTAACCACCACGTAATATTAAATATAGTTTTAAATTCTAAAATTATTTCATAATTATCGTTTCTACATAAAAGTAAAACAATACTTATAATTACAAAAAGAGTATATAATTTAAAATAGACAAGCATATTTTATTTGTTTGAATTACCATAGTACATTTCAAAATATTGAGTAACCAATAATTTTTTAGCTTCTTCAAAGTTTTTTTTATCATACATTTCTTGAAATTCTTTAACTTCTCTTTTATTGCTGCCTAAGAATTGACTACAAGCGGTTTCAAATTCCTCTTTTGTAAAAGAACCCTCTATTTTATTAGAAAAATTATGTACATAAACATAAAATCTTTTATCCCCATTAAAGTATCTATTATTGACTAATATTTGTGCTATTTTATACATTTGAACATTAGGTAATTTACCCTTAATGTCATTCATATTATCTGCTTGATAATGCATTCTTACCCATCTAGCATTTTGCCATATTCTTGGCTCTACTGCTCTTGCTGATTGATAAGATATTAAAATATCTACTGCTCTGTGTCTTAAATTAACTAAGCCCGATACGATTTCTTTAAGATGAGTTACATTTAATATATATGTATTAATATCTTCTAAAACTAACATTCCATTTCTAAAATGTTCGATTACATATTCTATTATTTTGATTTTAGCATCTAAACCAATATTTTTTGCATCTATTCTTCTTACCTCTCCACCCTTTGTTCTACACCAAGCGGGTATGTCTTTAACTGCAATTGTTTTTGGTGATATGTTATCAATATCGTTTTTCTTGAATTGACTTGATGTATATTCCCCATTAGTGTCCATTATTAAACATTTTCTACCTGCCACTTTGTTGTAGAATTTATCTTTGACATAATCTTTTATGATGTACATATTTAAGTATGTTTTACCAACACCTTGAATACCTGTTACTGCCATCATTCCCGATTCTCTTTGGGTCTTTTCCATTATTCTTTAGTTTGAATTGATTTATTAGATATTAATAATTCTTCTTCTGTTAAATTATCAGCTATAGGCTCTAAAACTATTTCAGATTCAATATTGCTTTTTGTTTCAATATCTAAGTCTTCTATAAAAACCTCTTTATCTTCTATTGGTTCTTCTTTTTGGGGAGGCTCAGAATATGTTGTTTCATATTCTTGTCTACCGTTATTCATATTTTTCAATTGCTCTAACAAGCTATTGGTTTGAGATTTTAAAGTCATTAAAGTCATAGTTTGTGCTCCTATTATAGTTGCTGCAACTAATATTAATTCTTGGGATGGCGTAGGAGCTATTCCTTTTTCCAAAAGCACCGCAGCTAATGCATTAGTTAAATCTTCTTTTTGTTCAGGAGTCCATTTTGATAAACTTTCAGCTTGTGAACATTGAGATTGGAAAAACTGTTTAACAGTAACATCCTGACCCGTATCTAAAGTAACCAAAATAGATAAATCTAAACCATCAGACATTTCATATTCAGCTAATTTAGAGTCATTTATATCTTTATTTGCAAACCAAACAAAACCTTTTTCAGTTACAACAGAAACCGCTTCAACAATATACTTGGCAAACTTTTCTGTTGATTTTTTTTGTTTACCTGAACTCATATCCTCAAAATTTGGATTTAATAATTCCTTTTGTTTAGGTTGAGATGATTTATCTATTTTAGTTGGTTGTTTTTCAGAATCATCGAAGTTATTATCATTATCTTCGGGTATTAAAAATGCTTCATCAAATGAAGTAGGTTCTTCAAAAACAGTCTGAGCTTTTTGCTCTTTAGACATTGCATTTTTTTTCATACTTTCATCTCCTAACACATAATCCCTAACTATTGGCTCTTCTCTATTGAAAGGGTCAATAAATGTGCTACTAGAAGTAGAGGATGTTTTTTCTTCTATTACTTCAAAATCTTGTATATCCTCTATTTCTTCTGTTTCTTTTTTTATCATTTGGCTTTTTTTATTTGTCGAATCATTTTTTAATTCTATATATTCTGCTTCTTCTACACCAACGTATTTAGAATGCATTTTTTGCAATTCGCTAATATTTGTTGCAGGCACTATTTCATTTTCAATATTAGGATTGGACTCCATTTTGTTGGTTAATGCAGATTCAATTTCTTGAATCAAACGTTTTTCTTTGTAATTCTTATTACCTCTTTTTTTATATAATTTCATATATTAATTATTTTCTAAGTTTGCGAAATTGGTAAGCAATCTTTTTTCTAATTTTTTATATTTTTCAATAAATTGTTTGTCTACTTTATGGTTTTTATCTGCTCTTTTAAGTTTTCTTACTCCAATAGCTACACTATTATGATTATTAAAAAAAATTCTATCTGAAATATACCTTAAAGATAATCCTAAATTAAGATTTAGCAAACAATAACATACCTGCTTGGCATCTTGTAAAACACCCCTACCATTATTTGATTTAAGGGTTATTTTACTAATATTATATTCATCACAGACAATATCTAAAACGTAATTAATTTCTGTTGTTTTATCAGATTTTTTATTTAAAAAAGATATTATTGCCTCATTAAGTTCTTTTATAGTAAATTTTTTTAGCCCTTCTTGAATGTTTCCCAATAAAAGTTCTAATTGTAATTTATGTTCTGACATTGAAATTATATTTGTACAAAAATATACATAATTAATGTAATATAAATCTAATTGCGGTTTTTTTTATATTGATTAAATTTGTTTTTTATGTATTCAACAAAGCAAGTATATTATAATCAGTTAAAAGGAGTTATTTCCGAAATTAACAATAGCTGCGATTTCCCTAGTTTAGTAATTGTTGTTGGACATGATAATAAACGAAATGTAAATATTTGTTTTAAAAAAGAATTATTAAATGAGGTTATAAAAGATTATAAAATAGGTGATTTTATAGCTATTAAGTTCTTTGTTACGTCAAGATTTAAGCACGATAGATGGTATACTATGTGCAATGCTTTATCTTTATTATAAAATATTAGAATACCCCATCCTTTTAATAACTTCTAATTTTAAAATAGGTAATGGTTCTTTTATTTTGTAGGCATCAAATAACCTTTTTTTAAAAAATGTATATTCTCCTTGATTTTTCCAAACCACTTTTTTAAAAATATGTATTTTTAATTTTTTGTAATGCATAAATTTGCAGGTTATATTACAAAATACAATTTCACCTAAATCAACATTATCTATACTGTCTATAATCATTAGTAATCTATTTTGTAGATTTCAACTTTTTTTCATTAAGCAATTTACTTAATTCTAATTTTTTAATTTCTAAGTCCATATTTCTTATAGCATCATCTTTTTCAATATGTTTACGGTTTCTTAAAAAAACAGAGAATGTAGCTAAAGCACCTAATGTGGCAATTATATAAAATAAAATCTTAATTTTTTTTTCTTGAATTTTATCTACTAAATTCATTTGCTTTCATTTTTTTTCTGCGTATATGGTAAATAAACAAATTTATATCCTGCATATACTGCTACTGCTAAAAGTAATAATTTTATAACACCACCTCCTAAAGATGATTTTGATTGTAATGTTGTGTCGAAATTTGTAATCATAATAATTCTTTTTTATTTTTTATTCTTTTGTCTTTGTAAACATCCCATAAAACTACTGCAACAAAACTTGCAGCAACTCCAAGAAAAAAATCTATATACATCGGTCTTCTCATTTTATTTTTTATTTATATAAAACACACCATCTTGTTTATTTTCTAACATTGAATAATAACTTGTAATTATTCCATTATCCGATTCGGGGTCATAAGTATCAAACAATAAATTATAACATTTAGGTGCTTTTAACTTAATGGTTTCAATTTCAATAAATTCAATACCTGAATCAAAAATTGTTTTAATTTCGGTTTCTATTTCAAACGCTAATTTGTTTTGTAAATTTCCCTCTTTTTTTTCAAATATTGTTGTTTCAGCGTTTGTTTCTTCAATTAATTCATCATTAATTTCATCTATTTCATCTTCATAAGGCATATCGTCAGAATTTGAATCAGTTTCATTTATATGGTCATAAATTTCATAACAAACCCACTTATCCATCGCTTTAATTTTTCTTAAAGTTTTTTGAGTTGGCTTTTTACCTGATTTTTCAAGCATATTTAAACCTTTTAAAAAATTTTTTAATTGGTCAATACCTATTTGAGCATCTTCGGGTAAATCATTTATATTTAACCCATTATTTTTTAGTTCTTCTATATACTTAAATTCCATACTTATTTTTTTTTACAAACATATAAATTATTTATTTATTAAAGCCATATTTTGATGCTAATTGCATTAATCGTTCTTTATTATTTTGATTTGTTTTTGGTTCTATTTCTTCTATTTGTATTTCTTCTGTTTTTTTAAAATAGTCTCTTTCGTTATCAATATCTTCATTACCTGTTTCAGACATCCTTTCTATAAAAGATTTTTTAGCTATTTTATTTGCAATTCTTTTATCTATAGAATCTATTGCGTTGGGTGCAATATTTTTAGCTTCTTTGGCTGCCATTATAAAAGCTCCTGCATTAGCTTTTTGAATACCTCCACCTTTTTCAAAACTCAGATACATACCTGTTGTCTTTTCAAAAAGTTCAACAAGTTGGTCGTTATATATATCCTTATATTCTTTAACAACCTTATAAGATATTCCTACTTTTGAAAATTCTAAATCATATAAATCTTTACCGTTTAAAGTAATTTTAATATAATTTATTTTCTGATTTTTTATTTTAAATACAAGGTTTTTACCGTCAGTAGCAAAATTATATGCTCCTACCATCATTTTAAGCCTACCTGTGCCACCTAATTGCCTTGCAATGGTTTGAGCAACTTGTATATCGCCTCCTGTAGCTAATTTATGATGACTTAAATTACCACCATGTTCAAACCAAAAGGATTTTTTGGGTTCAGTAATTCCAATTACTTTTTCTTTTTTAATTAAGGAGACACCCTTATCGTGACCAATTTCCCAATTATCTGAATTTATATTCCTCACAATTAGACCTTTTCTATTACCATCTCTAAAAGTTTTAAATTCTACATAATCTCCAACTCCAAAATTGCCAAATTGTTCGGTTTTTTCTTTAGTCGTAATACCTCCTTTAGCAACTTCTCCCCCTTTAGCGAAATCCATTTCGGTTGATTCTATTTCATCTTTAGTAGATGGGGCTATATGATAATTTTTATGTTTATTAAGATTATATGGTTCTAAATCGGAAATATTTACCATACCATCTGCATCTGTTCTCGCATCCCCATACTTCTTAAAATAATCTCTTACAATGCCAATAGTTTTATGTTTTTTATTTGCTACAATAGAGCCAACACCAATCTTACCACCTTTATTATATTCATAACCATCATCTTCAAAATAGTAACGAATTATCGGTGATTCTTCTTCTATCTCTCCACCCTCTGCCATAGAACCACCTTTGGCGAATTGCCCTAAATTATGGTACTTTAGTTTTTCGTTTCTTGAATGAACTATCATTGCTAATAATCCACCATAAGTTTTAGAACCCCAATTTGTTTCTATCTTATCTTTTTTGCTATTTGGGAAGAATATTGAACCTGCAATTTCTATATTTGAATAAGTGTCATTTTCAATCATTGCAATAAGACCTGTAATAGTTTTATCTCCATATTGAGTTTCTATCTTTCCCTTTTTTGAGTTAGAATTAAATATTGCTTCTGCGACTTCGCTTACCTCTCCACCCTCTGCATACATAGAATCAATTTCCGCATTAGTTAACAATCCATCAGCGTCTAACCATTTTTGGTAAATATTTTCATATTTAACTCCTTTAATATTGGATAAATGGTCAAATAATCTTTCTCTAATAACAGAATCTCCAACTCCAATTATCTCATAAACATCAACACGATTAGAGATACCATTATATAAATCTTCAAAGGTATTAAAGTCATTTAGTTCTTCTCCTAAATCATCTGTGGGGTAATTTTTCCTGTACCAATTTTTAATTGTAGCATCTATATCTCCACCCTCTGCGTAGGTAGAACTTGTTTTTTTAACCTCTATTATTTTATTTTTTAATTTTTCAGCACTTTTAATTAAAGAGTTTTTTATTTTATCATCATACCTATCATCTGCTTTTATATATTCAATAGAATTATCTATCTCATCTTCTGCCTTCTTTCTACTTTCAAAAGTTATCCAACTATTTTCTCTAAAAACAAAGATTTTATTAGGTGTTGGTACTTCTATATTTCCGAAATCATCTGCATCTTTATCACTATATCCTACCCATTTATTTCCGATAGCCAAGTCATTCAAATAAACACTTGATAATCTTTTATTTCCTCTTTGAATTACAAAATGTGTATCATCAGTTTCTCCACCACTTGCCATAGAACCACCTTTAGCGTATTTATTTACGT
>Ga0335396_10003646_pt1 | contig 17502 bp, 12 predicted proteins | sample FRY02_FD_205743 | JGI IMG/M metagenome (GOLD analysis project Ga0335396, IMG submission 205743) | Freshwater microbial communities from Lake Fryxell liftoff mats and glacier meltwater in Antarctica - FRY-02 (spades assembly) (version 2) | ecosystem: Environmental > Aquatic > Freshwater > Ice >... | reverse complement strand
TACCCTTAGCGTTCACCATGGTACCAAGGCTTGCAGCCTGAATGGGGCTTTCTAAGTTAAGAACCCAATGGGCAACATCGACCCAATGGACCATAAGGTCGGTGAAGATACCGCCGCCGAAATCCCAAAACCAGCGCCAGTTCCGCATTTTGTAATCATCAAAAGGCTGGTCAGCAACATTGCCTAAAAAGGCTTTCCAGTTGACATTTGAGGCGTTGGTTGAAGGTTCCCCTTTTTTAATCCGGTCGGAGTTTCGATTCCAACTCATATGCACACGATACACTTTGCCAATTTTTCCTTCAGCCACTGCTTCCTTAGCTTTTTTAATATGTTCCATGCTGCGCTGTTGCGTGCCAATCTGCACCACCTGTTTGGTTTTTCTTACCGCTTGTATTACCTTCTCGCCTTCTTCCAAACTGTGGGTCAAAGGTTTTTCAACATAAACATCCTTCCCCGCGGCAACTCCATCAATGGTCATGGGGACATGCCAGTGATCGGGGGACCCAATTAAAACAGCATCAATGGATTTATCATCAAGCAGCTTGCGGTAATCATCGAAGGTAGCAACCTTATCGCCTACCATTGCTTTTGCCTGGGCAAGTGCATCTTTACGAATGTCGGAAATAGCAACGATGCTGGTATTGGGAATGGTCAAGAGGGATTTCATTAAAGTTCTGCAACGCCCGCCCGTGCCAATGCACCCAATGCGAATGGTTTCAGAAGGGGCAGCGTGCAGGACTTTCCCCGCCATTAAGGAAAGCCCTATAGCCCCTAAAGCGGATCTTCTATTAAGATTGTTCATAATTATGCCTTCTGAGAAAACTAGAATAAAAACTGTACTGAAGGTTTATTGTAAACCCTCTTGATTCTTTTATCAAAGAATCCTTAAAGAAAAAACTAAAACCGTATAAGGATTTCAACCCCCATTAAAGCTAAACTATAATAAAGACATTAATCTTTAAACTGACAACCTTTCAAGAGAATCGAAGGAGGTAAGTCGACTTTATTTTAAAAGTAAACTGACGGGTGTTTCGCATTTCCCAGAATTAAATACATGTAGGCGAGGTCGGAATCCGCAGGGGGTAACCATTCGCTGATGGACCCTGCAATCAAGCCAAGGCTAAATTAAAAAAGTGCCTATTTCCCTTTTCACGGCTGTCCCCCTCTTTTCACGGCCAAGCGGTAATTACGGCGTTCGCTGATTTCTCCCAAATCGTAGCCGATATTCTGAATTCGGCAGAGTACTGAAAATAGCTCCTTCTCCGTGCGCTGGTGAAACGCTTTGACTTCATCCCAAGTGTAACAGACCCAATTCATTAATCGCTGACTTGTGAGAATCTCTTTTTAAGCATTGGGTCGATTGATTCGATTTTCCAAATCAGCCAAGGTCGCTAGTATGTCGTCGAACGATGCTGGCTCAGAGAGGTACATAACACGCATCGCTTGGTAATCACGCTGCAATGCAGTCTGCCGCACGGGCGGAGGGACGAGACGAAAGGTGCCAGGTTTCGCCTCGTCGTAGTTTGCCCACGAACTGCCAAAGAACTGACTCTTCCATCCTACGACCCGGTTCCGGAGATCGTGGTCACCGATGGCCCCATTCGCGGTCGGGTGCTTTGCCAGCGCCACCGTGTCCGCAAAATGGCGGGAAAATCTGTCCGGTGTCGGTTTCTCTGCTGGCCGGTGGTATTCCGTGTGAAGGATCGTTGCCTTTTCCCAGAAGCTCCGCTCAATCTCCAGAGCCACAACTTCGCAGCGCCAATCTGGAAATGCAGCGGGGAGGACTTCAGCAACCCATGGCCGGATCGAGTGACGACCGGTTGGCTGCTGGTCGGTGAGTGAGCCGAACTTCAGCTTAACGGAACACCTGAGGTAATCAAACCCCGCTGGTTGCGACGATGGGTAGTGAAAGAGGAGTAGCGGCGAATTCGTTTTGGGTTCCGTCAGAAACTCGAACCATGCCTTTGCACTCTTTCCCAGCACGCCTTCCACGGCCGCTTCCATCACTGGCCTAATCTGGTTTCGCACAGCGGCTCCACAGGCTGCCTCGGCTCTTGTCATCCACTTGTTCGCCTGATTCCGGCTTGTCCCTACTTTAGGGAGGTTCAGAAATGTAGGCGATAGCGACAGGTCGATGTCTTCCGAGAAGCGCTCGATTACGCCAAACACCTTCGAGAGCGAGGTGCCACCTTTGAACACCAGGCTGTCTGCGAATTCAGACTCGAACAGAATGCCAAGCAACCAGCACACCCAGAAGTCCTTCTCTAGGACGACTGGGGATACATTTCGCTGGACGGCTGCCTGCTCGATGTACAGGCGGCGTTCGTCGGAAGTCAGTTCGAGGAAGCGGAGCCTCATACTTCCTCCGTGGCGAGTTCCCGAAAGATCGGGTGCATCCAAGCTGGTGCGAGCCGGAGGTCTTTGAGGAGTTCCCGCCGCTTGTCCGCCGGGAGCGTCCGCTTCAAATGATCGCGCCGCTCTGGGGTAAGATGCTCCTTGCCCAATTCGCGGAGAGCCTGGATCAGAAGACCACTGAGCCTCCCTGCCGCTGCCATGTTCCTAGCAGTCGTCCGCCGGAGTTGGATCGTCGTCGGGCCGATCTTTACCGTCCGGGTCGGCCCATCCGTCAGGAAGACCACCTTGGCCGGCACTTGATCGGAGAGACCCAGGGCATTTGCCGCATAGGCACCCGCTGGTTGAAGGCGTGTGTGGTCGCGGCCCGCCAGTGCCTCTGCCACCGTGTCGGCAGATGGTGAAAGTGGCCCCAGCACGGGATGCTCTTTCGGAAAATCGTACACCCCGCGAGCAAGGCGGCGAACGGCACCCTTTCGGACGAGCCGGTGAAAGACGATATCAACGGCCTCACGGCTGCCTAGGTCTAGGAAGTCAGCGGGAACGAACACGGAGCCACGCCCACGGCGAAGAATGGCGGCAAGTATCTGCGAATCAATGCTATGTGGCTGTTTACGAGTTGTCTTCATGTAAGAAATAATAGCCATTTTTTCTTACAAACTCAAGGGCTATATGGGCCATAAACAATCAAATCGGGTTGAGCTACCGAAATACTAGTTTTTTAACTACGGGACTACGGTGTTCGGAACGCTTACTAGGGCACTACCTTTTGGTCGTATCTTATTTAGCGGAAAGTTTTTCTCCTAAAACAAACCTGTGATTTCTGGGAAATTTAGAGGTGTGTTTACAAGACCAAAGAATTAGGTCATAGGTTTTAGTAATTACAGTAAGTTCGTTATATTTATTAAAATCAGCCATTGCATCAACAAAGTTTACCTATGTTTTAACTCTAATTTTAATTTTTCCACTTCGTGGAACAGGGTTTTAAGACGACACGAGAGCAAAATCCGTAAGCAGTAATTACGGAGTCCTCGCAAGACGGAACCCAGTATCGGGGTGCCGGTTAACAGGAGAGAGGTTGCCGAAGCGATTGGCAGAGCGGGTATGCCTAGCAGCATTGAAGAAGGACCCGCCACGCAGCACACGGTATTTTCCTGAATTTGGGCCTTTTGGGTCAGCTACAGGATCTTTTGTGTAATCTGCTTTCCAGTCTTCACACCACTCCCCTACATTCCCGTGCATACCATACAACCCAAACGCATTCGGCTTATAGCCTCCTACTGTTACTGGCTTACGAATCTTTGAATCATCATAATTTGTATCCTTAGGCGTAATAGTATCACCAAAGTAGAAAGCTGTTTTAGTTCCCGCCCTACACGAATATTCCCACTCCGCTTCTGTTGGTAACCTATATCCACCCTTGGTTTTCTCATTCAGCTTCTTGATAAAATCCTGACAAGCATACTATGATACATTTGTTACTGGTAACTTTGCGCCCTTCGTTTTACTTGGGTTATTTCCCATCACCGATTCCCATTGTTCCTGCGTTACTTCATACTTACCCATATAGAAAGGCGTGGAAATTGTTACCTCGTGCTGGTCTTCATTATCATTATCATTACGACCTGTTTCTCCTTCGGGTGAACCCATCATAAACTTGCCGGCTGGAATAAGAACCATCTCTAACTTTACACCTTTACCAAGATCTACTGCTTCTTCTTTTGGCCCTGCTCCTTGTACCATCGCTAAAAATAATAAGCCTAATCCTAATACCAAACTTATGCTTACTAATGCTTTCATTACTCACCCCGGAGGATTACTACTCTTAAAGTCATCTTCCTAAGCTTAGTTTATGGAGGGGATTTGTTAAAGAATATTATGCCAAAAACAAAGCCCACCGACTACGCTCGGTGGGGCTTCTTCTCTGTATCTCTGTATTTGAAATAAGCATTCTCAGCGCCCCTGTTATCAATCAAGAGGTCGCTGGGTTTTGAGGTAGAAGTTGATCGTGTCCGAGATCGGCGGCGGCCTGCGCTTCCGCAAGCTTACCTTGGGTTTACTTGAGGTACCCATCGATTGCTTGAAATCGTATTTTTGAGCTAGAAGCTCGTCGGCGTAATTCTTTGCCCTGAAATAAAAAAGCCCTTCGACTTATTAGTAGAAGGGCTTTTTAAAGAGTCGGGGAGACAGGATTCGAACCTGCGACTTCTTGGTCCCAAACCAAGCGCTCTAGCCAAGCTGAGCTACACCCCGTTGTATTTGTTTTACCAATCTTAGGGCAGATTGGAAACATCGATCTTGAAGGAAAATAAAAAGCAGGTGAAATGGTTTTGCATTCAAGCCTGCTTTCTTTACTGTTAAGACTGAGAAAAAGCTTGTAAAAGCTTATCTTTTTTAGTTCTTCTAACTTTAGGTGCGTTACTGAATATTGCAGATTTAAACCGAAAAGAAGTTTCAACAAACCGGTTTCCCGGCCAATTTTTACTTACTTTCTTAGAATCTCGCAAAGTAATTCAAATTCATCATTGTTTTCAAAAGGTAAAACAATCTGCCCACGCTCCTTACCTTTAACCTTAATCTCAATCCTCATACCTATTTTCTGGCTTAATTCTTCTTCGAGCAAACGAACATGGTTTGTCTTGTTGTCGGGCTTAGCATCAGTAATTTCAGCATTGTAGTTAATAACAGGAGAGGCATCAGCGGGCAACTGCCTTGCAAGAGTTTCCGTAGCATGAACGGAAAGTCCACGAGCAATAATTTCTTTACAAATTTGAATCTGCCTTGCCTTATCGGAAAGGCCTTTTAAAACTTTAGCGTGTCCGGTGGTAATCTGACAAACTCGGATTGCTTCCTGAACTTCAGGAGCTAGTTCCAGCAATGCAACCAAATTAGAAATCGTTGGTCTTGCCATTCCAAGTTTTTTCGCAAGTTGATCATGAGTGACCTGATACAAGTCCAGATACTCCTTAAACCCCTGAGCTTTTTCGAGTGGGTTTAAATCAGCTCTTTGGATGTTTTCAACCAGAGATGCTTCCACCATTTCTTGTTCAGTAAATTCTACCACATGAACAGGAACGGCAACCAGACCCGCAGCACGAGAAGCCCGTAACCTTCTTTCACCTGCGATAAGCTGGTAGCGGCCCTCAACTTGCCTAACAACAAGCGGTTGTAAAACGCCATGATTCCGAATGCTTTCTTCAAGAGAGGCAAGGGCATCGGGGTCAAAAGTTTTTCTTGGCTGTTTTGGATTCGTATCGATCGAATCGACAGGCACCACATTGGAAGAAGAAGCAGTGGTATAACCTTCGTTACCTGAACTTAACAATGCATCCAAACCCCTGCCAAGTCGAGCTTTCTTTTCCATATTTGAACTCCTAAAATATTGTTGGGAACCTTTTTCTGAAGGAGGGGAATACCAAGTTGTTCAAAGCGATGCAATAGCGAATGTTCCATATGGAACCTAACTTTTTATTCTTTGCAAAAATGAATCTCAATCAATTATCAACTGGTTTGTAATGTTCCATATGGAACCAATGCATTGCTGACTTATGGGCTTCGAAAGTCAACCGGAAATCGTTACTTTTATTTCTTAACGAATATTTGCAGTGGGCGTAAAAAAAGCCCCAGAGTTTTTCTCTGGGGCTTTTTTATTCTATGTTCCATATGGAACATTTTTAATATTAGGTCTTCTTCGGAATGTCTGCTAGTTCTTCTTTTACTTCGGCGTAATGGCTAGGTTCCATTGTGAAAGCCGCAGTTCCACTTGTTGCACCACGCAAGTCGGTGGTGTAACCAAACAGAGCAGCAAGGGGAACTTGAGCCGTGATGGTAACACGACCACCTGAACTAACCGAATCAAGAATAAGACCGCGCCTACGACTTATATCGCCAGTAAGTGCGCCCATGTATTTATCAGGCGCAACAACAGCAACTTTCATAATAGGTTCTAATAAAACAATACCAGCTACAATCTGAGCATCGCGGAAATTTTCCCACCCTGCCAAGCGGAATGCATCTTGGGATGAATCCACATCGTGGTACTTTCCATCCACTAAAGTCGCTTGTAAGTCAACACATTGAAAACCATACTTCGCACCTTTAACCGTTCCTTGGCGAATACCCGCTTCTACCGAAGGAATATATTCCTTGGGAACAACGCCACCAAATACTTTATCTTTGAAATAGATGTTGTTAGGGTCAGGCTTATCCCCATCTTCTTCCATTTCCTTGGCCCATTCTTCTGACTCTGCTGGCGTCAAAGGTTTATATTCAACTGTGATAACTGCAAACTTTCCACGACCACCCGACTGCTTGATGTAGCGAGTTTCGTGGCTAAGTGCTTTTGCTATTGTCTGCCTGTAAGCAACCATAGGTTTGCCTACCGTGACCTTAACACCGGGGAAGCGATGTAACTTATCCACAGAAACTTCGAGATGAAGTTCACCCATACCAGAAATAATCAACTGGCTTGTTTCGGGGTCAGTATGCGCTTTTAAAGTTGGATCATCACGAACCAACCGGCCAAGGGCATCAGCCAACTTCGTTTCATCGGTGGTTTTATCAGGAATCAAAGATTGGCTGATAACAGGTTTGGGGAAAAGAATAGATTCAAGAGCAATCGGCTTTTCAGGAACACAAAGAGTATTGCCTGTATAAGTTTGCTTGAGTCCAATCATTGCCACAATATCGCCAGGGCCAGCCACATCTTTTTCAACGCGTTTGTTGCCCATCATACGATAGATACGGCCGATGCGTTCTTGCTTGCCATTGGTCGTGTTTAAAACGGTATCGCCTGGGCTGGCTTCGCCTGAATAAATCCGGACATAGACCAAGTCGCCTGTAGAATCTGCAACGGTCTTGAAAGCCAAGCTAGAGAATGGCTCTTTAGCATCAGGCTTGCGAAATACTTTTTCCTTGGTTTTAGTGACTAGGCCTTCTACGGGTGGCCTATCTAAGGGTGAAGGAAGAAAATCAATAACCGCATCCAGAAGTTGCTGCACACCATGGAAGGTTTTGGAAGAGCCACACATAATGGGTGTGAACAAAGTTTCAATAGTTCCGGTCCGAATAGCTTGCTTAAGAAGTGCCTCGGGGATTTCTTTTTCAGCTAGCATTAATTCTGCAATCTCATCACTTGCAAGGGATGCAACATCTAAAAGTTTAGCCCTATATTCATTGGCTTCTTCGATGTGAGATTCTGGAATATCCACAAGTTCAAATTTGGTGTTGGTTTTATCGAGTGAGTCACGATGAACAAACTTCATTTTAATTAGGTCAATGATGCCCTTGAACTCGGTATAAACACCAATGGGCAAAGTGCAAATAGCGGGCTTGGCACGCAACTTTTCAACAATTTGGGCTACGCAGTCATAAAAGTCTGCGCCTGTTCGATCCATCTTGTTGATATAAGCAATACGGGGCACCTTGTACTTATTGGCTTGATACCATACAGTTTCCGATTGCACTTCCACACCACCCACCGCACAAAACACACCAATCGCACCATCAAGAACGCGCAGCGATCTTTCCACTTCTGCGGTAAAATCCACATGCCCTGGGGTATCGATAATATTGATTGTGTTTTCACCCCAGTCCACCGATACAGCAGCTGAGTTAATGGTAATTCCTTTAGCTCTTTCTAAAGGATCAAAGTCGGTCGTGGTGTCGCCAGAGTCAACATCCCCAACCTTGTGCTTGGTACCGCTAAAATAAAGAATACGCTCGGTTGTGGTGGTTTTACCCGCATCCACATGAGCAATAATGCCAATGTTTCTAGTTTTTTCTAACATTTTGAACCTTTACGAAATTGGATCCTACGCAACAAAATAAAAACTTATCAAATGCTAGGTAACCATCACAATGGTTGCCTAATTAGTCAGGTTATCAAAAAAACAGGGCCTCGCCGAGATTCTTCATCCGGAAAAGAGGACTGTAATTAAAATATCCCGATACTTAAATGTAATGATTTGTTAAGGTTATTGTCCATAAGACCTTTACAAACATTAGCGCATGAACTGAGAAAATCTGAATAAGAAAAGAAAGAGCCTTACCACAACCAAAAAAATCAAGGCTCTTAACCTGTTGCTATATATAGACTAACAACGATTACTTGAACAACTTCGAAGTTTTACTTCTGGCTATCGTCTTTGGCTTTAAAGAATGTAAGAACCGTCGATTTCATTGACATTTTTAAAGATAATTCTTTCCCACCCTCCAAAGAAAGCCTCAAGCGGTCAGCATTAGGATTTTCCTTAAAAACCTTTTCCGCAACTTCCACGGCATCCTTAAAATCTTTGGTAAGCAGGTCTGCCGCCTTATTAAATGCGATTTCAAATTCCATAACAGGGCCTAATTTAGGACTGCTTGCCAAAGCTTCCTTGATAATATCCAGAGAATTTTCACCCCCTGCAAAAAGCACGACCTCGTTACCTATCGCAAAATAACCGGGGCCATTACCAAAGTTCTTTACATCGGAAGCTTGGGTTAATATTTCAACCTTGTGGATGTTAACTTGCCCTACCTTGGCGAAATCAATTTCAACTTTTTTCTTTTCAGTATCAGGGAGATCCTTATGAATTTGCTTAAGTAACGCTTCAATTTTCTTGCCTTCAGAAACCTTCATAGCAGTAATAAAAGCATATTTTCCTAGGCCAGTCTTTCTAATATCCAAAACGGCGTCCATAGTTCCAGCATCTAAAGAAGGGATCAAAGCTTTAGTCATACTCTCCATAATGCCCTTTTTACCTGCATCTTTTTCCTCAGCAACAGCATTTTTCATTCCTTCTAAAAACACCTTCGCAAAATCTTTCCTTGCGGTTTCAGGCATTAATGCATTCAGATTCATATGAACCACAGAATTTTTGCCTACAATGCCCGCACCTATGCTTTTATTTGTTCCAAGATTTGCAATCGACTTTGCCAATTCGGTACCGTTTTTTCCTTTAAAACTTAGACCTAAACCAAAATCTCCAGCTTTACGATCCATTTCCAATTTGAGAGAAAGTTCTTCCCCTTGAGTGAACACTTGAACAATGCTCTGTAAAAGCATTTCAGAAACATCGTTACGAAACTGAGCCACCGCAGGGCTTTCGCCTGGAATCTTCTTTTGTTTAACTTCCGCTATCTGCAATTCAATCTGAGGAACCATATTTTTTACTAGGTCTTCTGGAAGGCCAGCAAGATTTAAGCTGATCGACATAACTCCGGTTTTCTCTGCGCTGAAAAGTTCTTTTGGAGAAATCAATTTTTTATCATCGATACCTTTTTCATCACGGATAGTTGCGCACATATATCCATCTTTAAACTTGAAGAATAATGGGAAAGGGGAATTAGGAATGTTCATCACATAGATGCCATTATCCCCTTTTTTTGCTTCCAGACTAAGTTTAGCCAACATCTCGATAAAGGCTTTTTCGTCAACAATGGGAATAAGGCCAACCACTTCGCTGTCAATAAGATTAGGCCCGATGTTGCCATAAAGCCCAAAAGGTTTTTCTGGGTCGATGCCTTCTAAACCCTTAGCCCCTGTCATAGCTTTAAGCAAACCTTCAACTTGCTTGGCCTCTTCTTTTTTTCCGACAGCTTCGGCGAGGAAGAAAGCATTTTCGACTAGGCGATTAATGGGCTGCACTCTTAGAACAATTCCGGGGGGAGTCTGTTTATTTTGAGCCTTCACAGTAGGTGCAAAATAAAGGGAAGAAAAGACCGCAAAAAAGAAAGTAACCTTAATTAAATTTCGTGACATCATAAGAAACACCCTTTTGGGAAAACTGGATGAAAAAGTTCTAATTCGACCTTAATCGTAACTTTTTTGACTTCTTATGCCAATAGCTACATTTTTCTTTCACTTAAATCCTAAGTGCGTTATGCTTTTTAAATGCTGCTTTACTTGTCTTTTTGTTGAAGGAATACTCGCTATGAAATCTTGCCTTAAAGCTTCTTTCCTGACTTTTGGAGTTCTTTTTTCAATATTCAACAGCGTTGCCCAGGCGCAAAACAACGCTCCTTCGATAGTTCAAAGGGGAAAAGAAAGTAAGCTCGATTTTAAAATCGGAGGCACAGTGGTCACCACCTATAATTTTGGCCCTGAAGTTGCAAAGCCCTATTTCTGGCCTATGGTTACCATTGGTCAAAATCGGGTCACACGCGACTGGCCTATGATTGCGACTTCCCCGGAAGCCAAGGATCATAAACATCAAAAGTCTGCTTGGTTCTGTCACGGTGATATCATTCCCGAAGGAATCGAACTTAAAAGAAAAAGTAAAGGTGTTTCGGGAGTTGATTTTTGGAGCGAAGAAGGTGACCACGGAAAAATGGTCTGCACTAAAATCTCTAACCTCGAAAACAAACAAAACTCTGCTTCCGTTTCCACCCTCAACGAATGGAACACCCCAGACGGTGTTAAAATTCTTAACGAAACTCGATCCTTCACCCTGCAAACATTAGGCAATGGCTACATCATCAAAATGAATACTTCCCTTGACGCTTCCGTCTGCAACATTACCTTTGGCGATACCAAAGAAGGCAGCTTTGGCGTGAGGGTTCGCGAATCCATCACAGAAAAAGATGCTAAGGGTGGCATTCTTACCAATGCCCAAGGTAATCAGAAAGAAAAAGCTGTTTGGGGTATGGAATCTAACTGGTGCGATTACTCGGGACCTTCCGACAAAGGAACTGCAGGTATTACCATAATTGCTGACCCTATTAACAGTTTGAAAACTTGCTGGCATAGTCGAGGTTATGGACTAATGGCAGCCAATCCCTTTGGTAGGTCTAAGTCGGGTTTCCCGGATCGCAAAGAAAATAAAGACCTTGTTAAAATCACTAAGGGAGACTCTTTAAAGCTTTCCTTCTCACTTTTCGTTCACGATGGTGATGCAAAAGAAGCCAAAGTTTCCGAAGTTGTTGGGAAGTAATTGACTTGGCTTTTTTATTTATTTACTTGTTCATTATGTGGGAATGATTAAATTCTGACTAAATTCTTAATATTTAATCCCAGACTTTAGTTTTTACCGTTTAATATGTTTAGATTTACTTTTATACCTTTTATTAATCCCCCTCTAGGTAAATTATGGACACCCGCGAAAAAGCTATTCAAATTAATATGGACCCTTCTAAGTATGGAGCCTTCACCGAGATTGGCGCTGGGCAAGAAGTCGCTCGATGGTTCTTCCTTGTAGGCGGGGCCTCGGGGACCATTGCCAAAACTATGTCTGCTTACGATATGATTGTTAGTGATGCTATCTATGGCCCTTGCGAACGCTATGTCAGTAAACAAAGGCTTCAATCAATGCTGGACCGCGAGTTCAACCTCCTTGTTGAACGGCTTGATGTCAAGCGAGGTGAAACCACTCGCTTTTTTTCCTTTGCAAACACAGTTGCTGCCAACAGTTTTTCAAGAAAGATAGATGCCCACGGTTGGCTCGGCCTGCAATTTCAGACCGAACCGAAAGGCCCCATCTCACAGGTCATTATCCATGTTAGACTCCTCGACCCCGAAAATATTCAGGAACAAGATGCCCTTGGTATCATTGGTATAAACCTTATCCACTCCGCTATCTACCACCACCATAACCCCGAGGAAATCATCGACCGACTGTTAGACAACCTCACTCCAGACCGGGTTGAAGTCGATACGATTCAATTTTCAGGCGAAGCATTTTCCACCGTTGATAACCGAGTGATGGCTCTGCAACTGGTACAAAAGGGCCTCACCAAAGCCGCTATGTTTCTTGCCAACGGCGAAGTCGTGCAACCTGCTGATATTCTTTACAAAAAAAGCATTTTAGTAGAAAGGGGCAGCTTTAGGCCCGTCACAAATGTCACCATCGATATGCTCGAATGTGCTACCTCGATGTTCGTGCAAGAACCTAAAGCACTGGGCGAAGAAGTGCTAGTCATTATGGAAATGACTTTAAAGAATCTTCTCGACAATGGCAAAATTGATTACCAAGATTTTCTTGACCGGGTCGACATCCTAGCATCCACAGGCAAGACGGTGCTCATCTCCAATTTTGCAGAATATCACAGGCTTGCAGCGTATCTTTTCAGGTACACCAAAAAGATGATAGGCATCGTAATGGGGGTACCAACCCTCCAAGAGGTGTTCGAAGAAAAATACTATTCAGATCTTGAAGGAGGCATACTAGAAAGCTTTGGCCGTTTGTTTAAAAACGACCTCAAGGTTTATGTATACCCTTTGCTTCAAAAGCAATCGGGGGCCCTGATCACTAGCGATAATTTGCTAGTAAACCCTAAGCTTCGCCATTTGTTTAGTTATCTAGTGGAAAACCGCCTGATTGAGAGCATCCGAGGGTTTAAGGAGAATTATCTCTCTATATTTTCACGAGATGTGTTAGCTAAAATTCGAGCGAATGATCCCGCTTGGGAACAAATGGTTCCAACTGCTGTTTGCAAGATGATCAAAGAACGAAAGCTTTTTCACCAGAAGGAACCGGTTAATTAAACCTTATTTGCAGGTACGGCTTTCCCCGAACCTACCTTCTTCATTGCTAAAAATGCTATCGCACCCAACAAACAAATAAGACAAGTCGCAAAAAATATTATAAATATATAGGTCTTCCACTGGTTACCTTTTACTTTTCTTGCCAACGAATGAACGGTCAAAATTGGCGCAGAAGCATATTCTCCACCCGTGTTATTTTCTTGGCCATCTGGCCTATTTGCACCAACGCCCTGCAATAACTCTTGTGCAGTAGGGGCAACGGGTGTAACATCACCCATTAGGTCAGCAAAAGCCGAACTCTTAGCTTGAGCCATAACTGCTACTTTAAAGATCTGATTTCCATTTGAATGCACTTTGATCCAAGATGATTCATCCTCACTTACTTCGTGTGCGGAAACCGAAACCGTCAGACTTACCCGATTCCCTTTCATTTCTGGCTTCCCGATTTTAATCCAAGGAGCGCCAACTTCTGCCTGCGCATAAACCATCTTTTTCTCTTCGCTCGAAATAACTAGGGTCTGAACTTTAACCTCCCCCTCTTCCAGTTCAAACACAAGTGCCGTGGTGTTGATAAAAACTTTAGGAGGCTTTGCAAGGCCTAAAGCCTCAAAAAACTGCTGCACTGCTGCCACCCCAGATGCAGAAGGACCAGGCACAGGATAGGTAAGGCCATTATCTTTATACCATCGTGAAACAGAACCATTTTCAAACATAATTGCAGCGGCAGTTGGGTTACTCTTTGCCTTCTCTGCAATTTGCCTCGGACTTTTAGCACCCGCTAGCGCACCTAAAAGAAATGGCCTAAACGGAATCTGAGCCGTCACGGGTACAATTATATTTCCCCCGCTTGTCTCAAATATTAGGCTTCCCTCAACCGGTTTATCGCTTGCACGCAGGGCACTCGATCGTACCATTAATGGCAAAGGTGCATCTTGAAAGGTCTGAAAGCGACTGCGACTGCGAGGCTTTCCTTCACCTATCGTAAGCCAAGGAATACCTTCAATGGTTACGCTGCCATACAAAATCCTTCGACCTTTATTGCGAATTTTCACGGAACACTTAATATCACTACCGGGTTTAAGACTTCCCAGATCTAAGTTGGGTGGGTCCACTTCTAAGTCTGCAGGAGGAATTGGTTGCGATGGAAGGCGAGCTAGAAATTGATCTAATCCTTGATCTGGGGAGGGGTGTTTTGCTGATTCATTGGCAACCATAGCAAGGTCAAGCCTGCCAATGCCGCTAAAAAAGCTACCAAATTCGCCTTTTTTTAGCATCTCAAGCGAACTGGGCCATTCCGCCAGCATGGTACTTGCTAACTCATCAAAATTATTGCAAGTCTTTCCAGAAGCATAGCAAAGTGGTTTTGGGAAATTTAATTGCACACCAGCCTGGGCGTGAGACCGGCCTCCAAGTCCTATGCCATCAAAATAGCAAAAAGATGCCTCTTTAGGGTTTATCCGCGAACAGCGTGAGCAAGTTTGAACCATTGCAACATATTAGGAACATTTAGCCCAGATTGCAACGGTTTGAAGGGGAAGTTTGATTCTTGCCTAGTTTGTTTTACCCAACCTATTTAATTGGCATCGTTTTATTGATTTCTGCAAGCACAGCTTTAAGAGCAGCAACATCGGTCTTGGCCGCTGTTTCATAATTGCGAGTTGCACCCGCCTGCGTAGGATCCTTAATTGCGCAATAAAACTTCCAATCCCCAGTTTCAATGGAATGATCGAGCCTCTGCCAAGTCATACCTCGACTCGATAATTGTTGCATCAAGGAGCGAAATTCTTCGGGAGAGCCGAATTGAGAATTTGCAGCAGTTCCAATTCCTGCAATAGCGGTTGCATTTACTGGGGTTACATTGGTTCTGGTAGGGTCAAGGGTAGAGAAATTGCCAGTGGCAAGTGCAGCCGGGCTAGTAGAAGAGTAAGGAGCAGGTAAATTAGGAACACCATTGGTGTTAGGGGGGGGCATATTTCCCGCAATCGCTGTATTTTGCCCATTTTGAACTGGGAGCCGACTAATTGGTACGCCTCCTCCTAGAAGAGGGTCTTTATCTCCTGCGCCTGAGCCACCAAAATTCAAAAAGGAAGGTTGCGGGGTAACCGCATTAGGCGGGGTTGTTCCAGAATTATTTCCGGGCAGTGGGCCAAAAAATTTATCCACCCCAGAGCCACCTCCACCCGTATTTTGACAACCAGAACCTACTATCAATAACGCTCCAAACCCTAGCTTTAGTAAGCTTTTATAGTCTATTCCAAACCATTGCACTTTTTCTAAATTCTTCATGGACGACTCCTTCTAATCTTACCCCGACTCCAAACCTATTTTTTGCCTGTTTTAACACCTTTTTTTCACTATCTTTATATATTGTTGGTTCTCATAACAACCTCTAGGAATTCAAACAATGCCAAATTTCAAAATCGCAGTTATTGGTGGAGATGGTATCGGCCCCGAAGTTATCGACCAAGCAGTTAGGGTTTTGGAGGTTGTTTCCGCAAAGGCCAACGCCTCTTTAACTTGGAACAAGTTGCCTTGGTCTGCGATTAATTATGAAAAGACTGGGGTAATGGTTCCCGAAGATGGGTGGGATCTTCTTAAAAAACACGATGCCATCTTCCTAGGCGCAGTGGGCCACCCCACTGTTTCTGATCACATCCCCGTACACGGCTTACTACTTCCTATGCGCAGGATGTTTGATCAATATGTGAATCTCAGGCCATCCTACCTTTACGAAGGGGTTGATTCGCCCCTTCGAGATAAGGCCCCGGGTTCTATCGATATTCTTTTCTTCCGCGAAAATACCGAGGGTGAATATGCCCCCATTGGTGGTAGGCTTTACACTGGCTTCCCCCAAGAAATTGCAATTCAAACCAACACCTTCACCCGAAGGGGTTGCGATCGCATCATTCGTGCCGCCTTTGAAGCTGCAAGAAAACGCCCCCGCAAAAAAGTAACTTCCATCACTAAGTCCAATGCTCAGACTTTTGGTATGGTTTTATGGGATGAGTGTTTTAACCAAGTTGCATCCGAATATAAGGATGTTCATTCTTCCTTCCTACTTGTCGATGCTGCTGCTATGGATCTGGTTCGCAAACCCGAGCATTTCGATGTTATGGTTGCTAGCAATTTGTTTGGCGATATTCTTACCGACCTTGCCGCCATTGTCACAGGCACCATTGGCTTAGCCTCTAGTGCTAACATCAACCCAGAGAGAAAGTTCCCCAGTATGTTTGAGCCAGTCCACGGCTCTGCCCCCGACATCGCTGGTAAAGGAATGGCAAACCCGATGGCAGCTGTTTTATCTGGCGCACTTATGCTTGAACATCTTGGTTTGCATGAAGCTTCGTTGAATGTGAATCAAGCGGTTGCAAAGGTCTTGAAAGCTGGCGCTCCCAGAACGCCCGACCTTGGCGGCAAAAGCTCGACTAAGGAAATTACAGAAGCCATTTTAGCTGCTCTTTAGTCATACTCTCCAGTAACAAAAAGGGCTCGCACCGTTTCTCGGTGTGGGCCCTCTTTTATGCCACCTCTGAAATACTTAAATACCTTTATGTTTAAACTAATAATATACTATTTATAGCTTACTTTGAAACAGAATAAGAAAAGATATAAGCGGTTGCTACCACACCGCTAATAGCTTTATAGCGTAGGGATGCAATCGCCATTGATAGGGCCCTCTTTTTCTCTTTTTTCTTGACAGGCCATTTTCCATCGTAAATGATTGCAGAAGACATTATGCCCCATTTCCGCGACTCGTTGTAGCAGGAGATAGTTTGCGCAGGGCGCAATGTTGACCGAGCTATTTTGCGCAAACGAATACCTATTAGGCAAGAGGAGAAGGCGATGTCTAACATCACGCAAGCGCACCGGCACTCGATCCGCCACCGCGACGAGGTTCTGGCCAGTGAGCGGTGTGGCTGCTTCTACTGCTGTGCCGTCTTCCCGGTGGCCGAAGTTGCGGACTGGACAGACGCATGGAAGGGCGTCGGCCAGACCGCACTGTGCCCACGATGCGGCATTGACTCGGTGATCGGTTCGGAGTCCGGCTACCCGGTCACGCCCGAGTTTCTGGCCGCCATGAAGGCCCAGTGGTTCTGAGCGCCCAGATGCCGAACCAGGCGCTGCACCTGACCGCAGCGGAACTCGCATCGAGCAATTTCGGCGACTTACTCCCCTCTCTGCACTCGGGATGAGGGGAAGTGTTTTTCGGTGAATCCATTTAATTTTTCTTTGCAATTGCGCCGCGGTAAAAATACTACAGTGTGAAGAGAGGCGGAATCTCTTCCGTTCCGGCGACATGCTGTTCCTGATTGGATAGAATCTGGATTAGTAAGAATGAAAAGCCGAGTTAGATGGAATTAATTCCATCCAATCATTGTTCGGCGGCGCGAGCAGAGGCGTAGGAGGTGCATCATGCGGTCGCGGGATTGTTCTGAATGCGGGAAGCCAGCGGAACCGCCACTAACTATCGGTCGTTTCCGGTTGCCCGATGAACTTGCGTCGTTGGGCCAACCAGTCGAGTCGGAGTTCGTAATCTGCAGGGACTGCCTTGACCGTTTGCATGAGGAGGAAGATAGGGGTAGGGAAATCCGGTTGATCTCGGACTCCCCTCCCTCCAAACCGTACGGGCGGTTTTCCCGCATACGGCTTTCCAGTCAGTAGTTGCCTGCAACGGATTGATCGAA
>Ga0335396_10003643_pt1 | contig 17511 bp, 10 predicted proteins | sample FRY02_FD_205743 | JGI IMG/M metagenome (GOLD analysis project Ga0335396, IMG submission 205743) | Freshwater microbial communities from Lake Fryxell liftoff mats and glacier meltwater in Antarctica - FRY-02 (spades assembly) (version 2) | ecosystem: Environmental > Aquatic > Freshwater > Ice >... | reverse complement strand
CCGTTTGGCTCTTCAAAGTTACCTAAATTTGCAACCTAAGAACCCGAAAACTGTATCTGTTTTGTAAAATGACGGTATTTCAGGTGTAAACGTTGCAATTTTGAAAGGAAAAATACTAACAGATCTCGAAGTCATTGATATGGCCGACGAGGGCAGAGCGATGGCTCGTTACGAAGGAATGGTTGTTTTTATTGATAAAGCCGTGCCCGGTGATGTCGTAGATGTATTCGTAAAAAAGAAGAAAAAGGCATACATCGAAGCAGAAGTGAAGACCGTTAAGAAGCCTTCTGAATTGCGCAAAGAACCCTTTTGCGAACATTTTGGAACTTGCGGAGGATGCAAATGGCAGTACCTCGATTATGCAAGCCAGCTTCAGTTTAAAGAGAAGCAAGTGAAAGATGCATTGGAACGCATCGGCAAATTCGAGAATGTAAATTTGATTCCGATTCTCGGTTCAGAAAAAACAAAATACTATCGCAACAAATTGGATTATTCATTCGCCGATAGAAAATGGCTTGCTTACGAAGAGTTTTCTGCAACGAATGAAATTTCAGGTCCTGGATTAGGATTTCACATCAGCGGAAAATTCGATAAAGTATTGGACATTGAAAATTGCTATTTGCAACCCGATCCCTCCAATGCGATTCGTTTAGCCGTGCGCGAATATTGTTTGACGCACGAAATGCCATTCATGAACATTCGTCACAAAGCGGGCATGATGCGCGGATTAATTATTCGCAATACTTTAGCCGGCGGATTGATGGTAATCGTGATGGTGTATCAAAACAAGCAAGAGAAATTAGAAGGATTGTTAAATCATTTGAAAGATACATTCCCGCAAATTACTTCTTTGTTATACGTTATAAATCTAAAAGGCAATGATACTATTCATGATTTAGAAATTCAAACTTGGTCGGGATTGTCTTACATCACCGAGGAGATGGAAGGTTTGCAATTTCGTATTGGTCCCAAATCATTTTTTCAAACCAATAGCGGACAAGCTTTAGAATTGTATAAACTCGCAAGAGAATTTGCTGCTATCAAAAAAGAAGATATCGTTTACGATTTATACACCGGTACCGGCACCATTGCTTTGTTTGTTGCGAAAGAAGCGAAGAAGGTAGTAGGAGTGGAGTACGTGAAAGAATCCATTGAAGATGCAAATCGAAATGCAGAGCTAAATAAAATCGACAACAGCGTTTTTTACGCCGGCGATATGAAAGATTTACTCAGCGATGAATTATTCGAAAAAGAAGGTTGGCCCGATGTCATCATCACCGATCCTCCTCGTTCGGGCATGCATGAAGATGTGATTCAGCAATTATTAAAAAGCGATTGCCCCAAAATTGTTTACGTGAGTTGCAACCCGGGAACCCAAGCCCGCGATTTATTACTACTCAGCGAAAAATACGATTTGGTAAAAGTGCAAGCGGTAGATATGTTTCCGCATACCGCGCATGTTGAGAGTGTTGCTTTGATGGAGTTGAGGAAATAAAATTAATAATATTCGTTGATAATATTTTTATTTCCTCACAATCATTTTTTGAACATCGTCTTTATAACCGTTGAGCGATAATGCCAATAAATAAGTTCCGGCTGAATAAGTGCTTACATCTATGTTGAGTTGATTGAATTTACATCAACCTCTTTTCAATTTTAGTTTAAGGACTTCGTTTAATACATTTTTTTTAATATGCATGGATTAAACCATTATCCTTTTTCACATCATTCTGTTATTATAATTTTCTTTCGAAATATTTTTTGTCCAACTTCCAATTGTAATAAATAGAGACCCGGAGAAACATTTTTTAATTCAAGGATGGACTCATTTTCTTTGGACAGAATTCCTGACTGTATCAAGATGCCTTGTAAATTATAAACAGAGTAAAGAGGAGTTTCAAAAAAAACACCGCTTATTAAACTTAATTTAAAGCGACCATGAGAAGGGTTTGGACTCACTAGCAAATTTGAACTTTCATCGGTGATTAAATTTTCAGTTATTCCTACACTCAATGTATCACAAGGACTGCCAACAATTGGACCTAATGTATAGTCGGGATTATTTGGCAAACCCAAATACGTTCTACATATTGGCAAATACACACTGAAAGCTTGGTAATCGCATGCCATGCCAGCACTATCTGGATAATTAATCACGCTTAAATGTGTATTGTATGCATTGTAGGAAGTATCGGGATAAGGATAGCCTGCATTGTTCCATCCAATCGCCCGATAAATACGATTATCCGGGGCTCTCTTTAATGCACTCGCAGGTGTAAATGGAACATCGATGGAATCCAACATTACTCTTGAAGAAAATATATTGGAAGCTTGTAAATCAAATTGAAAAAGATAACAATTGTAATCATAGGTTGAAGCATACAAATACCTCCCGTTGCTGCTAAATTCACTGCACCAATAAGAATCCTTATCATTAGTACTTGGACTAGGAGCATTTCGAATATATCTGTGATTACTTAACAAACCGGAACATCTATCAAAATCAAAAAGTTCAAGCTTCCCAAATGTACTACTACCAGCAATCAAGTTTCCTTCAGGATTTATAGAAAAGCGATAAAAGCCTGATTCTACATTTGAACTTATTTTTTGAGCTGGCCCTGCATTTATCCCACTCGGGCTGATTAAATACGTAAATATTGTATCGGTTAAAAATTCAGAATGTTTGTAAAGGAGCCACCAATCACGCCCATTGCCATGTCGCACCGCCATTAAGCCATCACCTATTGGTAATGGATCCAACATCAGATTTTTTTGTGTTACCGCTCCTAATCCATTATTCAAATTCAAATCAACAATGGAATAACGAAGTCCCGGGTTCGCATTTGAATTAACACCCGCAGTAAAAACATAAAATTGATTTTCCATCCCCGGGTTAGGAATAATCACCATTTCATTGTACCATAGCGTTGATTTTAGATATAGTCCATTCTGCATAATAGAATGATTTTTATTCAATACTACACCAAAATTAATTGTTGTTCCTGAAATATACGTTGTATAATCCGGAGAAGCTGTATAGAATAATAAATTCCCCAGTGAATCAGAAATAGTAGCACAAGTTCCCCTTGCTTTAATATTCGCCGTATAAAATGAATCAATGCCGGTAGTGTTGAATTTTATTCCGCAACTATCGCCAAATATCCAGTTTAGATTTGAATATTGTGCTTGAATAGAATATGGGAAACAAAAAAGAATGAAGATGATCAAAATTAATTTTCTTTGGTTTTTCATTACCACCTCCCCTTTTTAGTACAAGTATTTGAATAGACACTATAGAATAATGGATGATTAAATTCCTTAGAAGATAATTGAATTTGACTTTGAATTTTTTTAGTTAGAATAAGCTGCCCTAATGAATTATAAAACTCCAATTGAGCTGGCTCCTCTGTTAGAATATGAAGTTGATCATTTTCCTGATAAACTTGAATGGTGCAATTTGAATTCAGATTTTGGTATTGCATCGTTCTTAATCCTAATTCTTCATCATCCACTTCCAGCTCAAATAATGCTCTTATTAAATACACTGCATTGGTTGATAACCATGCCGGGGTATATCCCAAATCCATCAAAGATTCTTCTTCAAAAACTATTTCATCTTCTTCGCTCATTTGATTGATCAAAGCATCTCGAAACAAATCACGTTTCAATTCATATTCCGGCAAACGAAAGTTGCTTAAGGATGCTAATGATTGAATTAAATTCATCCGATTGTAACTAGAGTCGAGCATACGTGCATAGGTTCCGGTTTCAGAATTTTGCATCTCATTGTACCAATACGTATAATCTGGTATAGCCAATAATGAATCTGTTGCTGCCAAGAACATTGCTTGACGAATTTTTTCAATTTGATAAATAGAATCATTTTCAAGATGTACACTATCGGATATTACAAAGTCTGTAATTTCTATAGGGACATCTGTAATCGGCGACATATTACATGGCCCTATTCCATTTGTTGAAATTGTTGCCAAATTCACACAAAGTTGGGGTAATGGAATATAGGTAGAATTAGACCCACTAACAGGTTTAAAATAATAGGTTTTAGGAGAGCTCAAATTACCGGATAACTTATAAAACGGAGCAGGAGTTACAGGTCTTGGAAAATTAACCCAAACATTATCTGCCGGTTGATTAGCTGCTCCTTGATTGGGCAAAGTGACATTGCTAAATTGCCAGCTATCAAAGCATCCATTAAAAGTATTACAGTTAAAATAAGTTTGAGAAAGATCATCTACACATCGAATAGGGCGCCCGCAATTTATTATTGTGTTGTTGCTTATTGTTGAATTGCTATTCCCTTTTAAAACGAAGCCCCTCAAGTTTTGTGCTATAGATGATCCAAGAGGAACCAAAATTGCTTCCGTACTGAGATATTCAATGGTGTTAGAAGTGACCTTTACTTCAACGTTTCCTTCCAATAACATCCCCGCATGTAAGCCACCTTGCATTGTTGTCCAAGGCCTATTAAAATGCACATAATTATTATCAATAGTAACTTTCTTTAACCCATTTCCATAAACACCATAACGTAAATTCACAAAATCATTATTGTTAATTACAGCTCCACTATAGGCAAATGGAGCGTTTACTATAGAAATTCCGGTTTGTAAAAATTTTGAACTGCCGATAAAACCTGTTAAAGCTAATGAAAATGTATTATTAATTATATTTAAAATTCTATTGCTTAGACAATTTGTAACTTGAACACCTGACCTAACAAAATTATTAATTGAATTGTTTTTAACATTTATTTCTCCACCGCGTATCTTATTCAATAAAATGGGTGATATAAGGTCGTCTGTAAAATCACTGTTGTAAATAGAAATATTAGATGCCCCATTTACCTTTACACCCACATCGCAACCTTCAAATACACATTTATCATATAAAGTTGAAGGAATGTCATCTCCAACTATGCACTTAACATTTGTAGACGTTAAAGTTTCTGTAGAATATTTCGCATCCACTAAAATGGCTACTCCTTGCGAACTTGGAAAAACTGATTGTTTTTTAATATCAAAAAAATGAGAATTTAAAACTGTCAGCCATGAATCTGTGGCTGAGATTCCAATATCTTGATTGACGAAATAGTTTTCATGTGCAGCACTGTTGATTCCTACATTAAGACTAAAAGCCGCGGAAAGTCCTTTCGAAATAATTCCGGCATCACTCTTTTGTGAAGTAAAAGGTGAATTTAAACTCACGGGAATATAGGGCAAAAGAGGATTATAGCCTATGGCACCAATAGAACTCGTCTGAACACAAGTGAAATCAACACTTTCAATATATGCTCCAAGGTTCGGTCCATTAATATTTACTCCTCGAATTATTGGTCCATTCAAGTTCACTCCCACTTTATTTTTATTAAAAGTAACATTATTTAAGTCAAGTAAAGAGCCATTTGCAATGTTGACTGCAATCAAAGCATCCTCAATTAATGAGCGTGCTAATATTTGCAACAAGCCTCCTGGAAGCACTTCAATGCCACGCCACATACTGGATACTTCATCGCATGCATGTATCCAGCAAGATGAAATAATTAATACTCTTCCAGGCTCAACTATTATTCGTGCATTCGATCCAACTCTAATATTTGAATATTGCAAATACAAATCTTGATTCACAATAAAATCTCCATTTATTACTATTTCGCCCAAATTAGTAGCCGACCCAAAATTATTTGAAGAAAAAGTATTATTCGTCAAATTTCCGTTGAAAGCATTGGCTGCAATAAGCCAGGCTGCACCAACACCATTGGTTGTCCACCAAGTATTAGGACTAGGATTAAGTACGGATAAAAAACTTGCTTGAGGTATACCTAAATTGCCTTGTCTAAATAAAAACAAGTCGGCAGAAGTGTTTCGATTTGTTCCAAACATATTCGAAAGATCAATAGAATTATTTTGAGTTGAAGTACATGTAGATTGAGCAGGACATTTTGTAGTTAGAACTAAAATAAAAATGACAAAAATTAGTAGGCCTAGGAAAGTGCTGTTCCAAAGGTTTCCTGTGCTTTTGTCATTTATTGATTCGCATGACCCAAAATCTTTAGTACTAACATTAGTTTTACTTATTACTTTTGCAAGAAACGAAATGGGGGGGGGTAGTGAATTTTTTCATGATTTATATAAGGTTTTAAAATAAGAATGAAATCAATGGAATACTAAAACACTAAATCGAAATACTAAGTCAAATATATGAATATTTTGAAATATCCAAACAATTTAAAAAAAATACTGGTTGGGTCGTTTTAATGATGGTCGAACTCAATCAAAAAAAGCGATTGCCCCAAAATTGTTTACGTGAGTTGCAACCCGGGAACCCAAGCCCGCGATTTATTACTACTCAGCGAAAAATACGATTTGGTAAAAGTGCAAGCGGTAGATATGTTTCCGCATACCGCGCATGTTGAGAGTGTTGCTTTGATGGAGTTGAGGAAATAAAGGGAATGGAGGGTTTCATTATAAATATATTTTGTTTTGGATATCAAAATTTACGTTTCAGCCAGAAAAATAATTTCGATTAAAAATCGTTTGCTTTCTTTGCAAAAATTATTAGAAAACTATTTATTAAATCCGATACTTTCTTTATGAAGCGTTTATTTTTATTGTTAGTTATTTCATTGTTTTTAAAACAATCAAATTTCGCCCAAACCCCCACTCAAATCATTCGTGGTACTGTTGTAGATGAAATCACAAAAATCTCATTGCCGGGCGCAACGGTGGTACTTGTTGATTTAGATCCGGTGATGGGTGTGAATGCCGATATAGACGGTAAATTCCGATTGGAAAATGTGCCGGTAGGGTATCATACGATGAAGGTGGTGATGATGGGCTATGAGGATTTAGTGCGTCCCAATATTTTATTAAACTCAGGAAAAGAATTGGTGATGCAATTGCCAATGCGTGAAAAGTTAATTCAGGCAAAGGAAGTAACCATCGTTGCAGAGAAGGAAAAAAATAAAGCCATCAATGAAATGTCATTGGTGAGTACACGGGCATTTTCGGTAGAAGAAACGCAAAAGTTTGCTGCGGCGATTAATGATCCGGCAAGAATGGTGAGCTCTTTCGCCGGCGTATTAAATACCGACGACGGCAATAACAATGTTTCTATTCGCGGGAATTCTCCAAACGGATTGCAATGGAGAATGGAAGGCGTGGAAATTCCCAGCCCCAACCATTTTTCAGTTCCGGGAACTGCAGGAGGTGGTATATCCATTTTGAATGCACAGCTGTTGAGTAATTCTGATTTTCTTACCGGTGCATTCACCGCTGAGTATGGGAATGCTTTAAGTGGAGTTTTTGATGTGAAATTGAGAAAAGGAAATAATGAAAAGAATGAATTTACTTTTCAAGCTTCATTATTAGGATTGGATCTTGCCGCAGAAGGTCATTTCAGTAAAAAGTACAACGGTTCTTATTTGATAAATTACAGATACAGCACATTGGCAGCGATTGGTAAGTTTATTAATTTGGGAGATGCCGCTACCAATTTTCAAGATGTATCTTTCAATATCTTTTTGCCCACCAATAAACTCGGACAATTTACTATTTTCGGCTTCGGCGGATTGAGTAGCCAGGATTATGAAGCAGAAAAGGATTCTTCTAAATGGGAAGATGAATTTGAGCGGTATACCGCAGATTTCATCTCCAATACGGGAGCTATTGGTGCCACACATGCCGTGACATTGAACAAGAAACTTTTTCTTCGTTCCGCTTTAGTAGGTTCTTCGTATACTAGCAAGTATAACTCTTTTCGTTTGAATGATGAATATGTTTCTGAAGATCGCGATCGTTTTAAAACGGTAAATGATCGTTTGCTTTTTTCAAGCACATTAAATTATAAAATGAATTCTCATCACTCATTTCGATCCGGAATTATTTTGTCGAGGATGAGATATACCATTTATCAAAAGTATTTCGATACAGAGGTGGATAGTTTAGTGAATGATTTAGATGTGAAAGGAAATACATATACCATGCAAGCCTTTGCTACTTGGATGAATCGTATTACTGAATCGTGGTCTTTGCAGATGGGTGTTCATGCTTTGGGATTGGCGTATAATAATACCTATTCCATCGAACCGCGTGTTTCAACAAATTATAACATCAATCCAAAACATAGTCTTTCACTGGGATACGGATTGCATAGTCAGATCCAACCTTTGGGTGTTTATTTTGCAGAGGCTCTTGACAGTTCCGGCAATTTAATTCGTCCCAATGCTGACATCGAAATGACGCGCGCGCATCATGTTGTGGTGGGATATGATTATTTAATTCGCCCTTGGATGCATGTAAAATTAGAGGCCTATTATCAGCATTTGTTTGATGTTCCCATCGGCACAGATACTTCAAAATCGTTTAGTGTGTTGAATTTGCGTGATGGTTATTCTACCGATCCTTTGGTGAATGATGGATTGGGTCGCAACTATGGAATAGAATTAACACTCGAGCAATTTGTACATGATGATTTATATTTTATTTTATCGTCTTCTTTGTACGAATCAAAATACCGCGACATCAATAATGTTTGGAGAAATACTTTGTTTAACGGGAATTATACTTTCGCATTTACCGGAGGAAAAGAAATTAAGACCGGTGCTAAATTCAAGAATCGCATTTTAGGATTTAATATTAAAATGATTTATGCCGGTGGCCTACGTACTACACCCATCGATTTTGAAAAATCTATAGAGAAACAGAATACATATTATTTCGAAAAGCAAGCGTACTCAGGTCAAAACCCTGCGTATTTCCGAACAGATTTGCGTATCAGCATGAAAAGAAACCGCGAAAAATCAACGCATATTTTTGCACTCGATATTCAAAACGCAAGCAACCGTAAAAATATTTTTGGTGATACTTTTGATCCCCTCAGCGGAAAAATCAAAACCTATTATCAAACGCCATTGATTCCGATTTTGAGTTATAGAATCGAATTTTAAAATTTTTGCAAATGGGCCACAGATTAACTAAGATGGTCATGATGTTTTATGATTTTTAATACTACGTAAAGAATGTATACGACTTGTGTTTTTATACGAGCTGGATATATAAATCCGTAGATCCGTAGATCCTGTATCATACTAAAATCATCGTAGTCCCAACCTTCACTCCAAACTCCAAACTCCTAACTCCTAACTCCTAACTCCTAACTCCTAACTCCTAACTCCTAACTCCTAACTCCAAACTCCAAACTCCGATCTCCTCACTCCTCACTCCAAACTCCAAACTCCGATCTCCTCACTCCAAACTCCGATCTCACATATGTATCACCTCCCCATAAGCATCCGCAACAGCCTCCATAATGGCTTCGCTCATGGTAGGGTGGGGGTGAATGGATTTGATGATTTCGTGACCTGTCGTTTCTAAGTTTCTGGCAACAACTACTTCGGCAATGAGTTCTGTAACGTTCATGCCTATGAGATGTGCGCCTAACCATTCACCGTATTTCGCATCAAAAATAACTTTTACAAATCCATCGCTGGCACCGGAAGCTTTTGCTTTGCCGCTTGCCGAGAATGGGAATTTTCCGATTTTAATTTCGAGTCCTGCCTCTTTCGCTGCTTTCTCTGTCATGCCCACACTTGCAATTTCGGGAGAGGAATAAGTACAGCCCGGAATGTTTCCGTAATTGATAGGATGCACCGGAAGACCAGCAATTTTTTCAACGCATAAAATTCCTTCTGCAGACGCTACGTGTGCTAAGGCCGGACCTTTTACAATATCTCCAATAGCATAAACGCCCGGGATATTGGTTTGGTAATAATCGTTCACAATTACTTTTCCTTTGTCGGTGATAACACCTACTTCTTCGAGTCCGATATTTTCAATATTAGGAGTGATACCTACTGCCGATAAAACGATATCGCATTCTATAATTTCTTCTCCCTTCTTCGTTTTCACTTTTACCTTGCATCCGTTGCCACTTGTATCAACACTTTCTACACTCGACTCCGTCATGATGCTGATGCCCGATTTTTTAAATGAACGCGCCAATTGCTTGGAGATATCTTCGTCTTCTATCGGAACAATGTTCGGCATGAATTCAACAAGAGTAACTTTCGTTCCCATGCTGTTGTAAAAATAAGCAAACTCACAACCGATAGCCCCGCTTCCTACAATCACCATCGACTCAGGTTTATTTGGCAATACCATCGCTTCACGGTAACCAAGAATTTTTTTTCCGTCTTGCTCTAAGCCTGGTAATATTCGGCTACGCGCTCCGGTAGCTAAAATGATATGTTGTGCATCGTGGGAAGTTGTGCTGCCATCAGCCGCAGTAACTTCTACTTTTTTTCCTTGTTTGATTTTACCGATCCCGTTGATGACATCAATTTTATTTTTCTTCATTAAAAATTGAACTCCTTTGCTCATGCCATCGGCTACATCGCGACTTCTTCCAATCACTTTAGAAAAATCAGCGTTGTAATCGTTTACAGTAATTCCATAATCGCCGGCATGTTTGAGGTATTCAAAAACTTGTGCGCTTTTTAAAAGTGCTTTGGTGGGAATACATCCCCAGTTGAGGCAAACACCGCCCAACGATTCCTTTTCTACTATCGCTGTTTTTAATCCTAGTTGTGAAGCACGGATTGCAGCAACATATCCACCAGGACCGCTGCCTATCACTATCAAATCGTATTGCATATCGAGATATTCTTTTGTGGGCGCAAAGTTAATTCATTTATAGAGACGTTTTGAAATTGATTGATACTCAGTATTTACGAATGTTTTTTTTGCGAAGCAAGCGATTTTTTCCTGTATAATATTTTTTTGGTTTTTTGAATTTTCTATTTTTTTTATGCGTCTATTTTATTCTATTTTTAATGAATCAAGAATTTGCATTGTTTAAATTATAGTTTTGCAATACTTAGCTACTATGAAATACATCATCAAATCTCCCTTGCCACAATCACGTTTTGTATTGATTGAAGCACATAAAGAAGTCAAACAGCACGGACCCATTGAATTTCAATTGCCGGCATGGCGTCCGGGTCGCTATGAACTAGGGAATTTTGCGAAAAACTTGCGTGGATTATCAGCTAAAACTGAAAGTGGAACAGAACTTCCTATCCATAAAATCACGAAGGATTGTTGGCGTATCGATGAAGCACCTGAAGGAAAATTAATTTTGACCTATGAGTATTTTTCTGCGCAGCCTGATGCCGGTGCCTGCTGGGTTGATGAGGATTTTTTGTATTTGAATCCGGTGCATTGTATTTTATATGATCCTACTGAATCGCAGGAACCTTGTTTTTTACATCTACAAATTCCTTCCGATTATCAAATCGCATGTTCGATGCAGGAAGTAGAAAACAATGTTTTGAGAGCAGAAAATTTAGATGAGTTACTAGACAGTCCTTTTTTCGCTGCTAAATCTTTACAACATCGTAGTTATTCGGTAAACGATTATCAATTCCATATTTGGTTGTATGGAGATTGTAATCCGGAGTGGGATAAAATCATTTCCGACTTTGAAGCTTTCACGCAGGTACAATTGCAAATGATGAAAAATTTTCCGGTGGCAGAATATCATTTTTTAGTGTTGTTATTGCCCTTTCGTTTTTATCATGGTGTAGAGCATAAAGCGAGTACGGTGCTTGCATTAGGTCCCGGCTACCAATTGATGAAGAAGGATATGTACAATGATTTAATGGGAGTCGCCTCTCATGAATTGTTTCATGCTTGGAATGTAAAAACTTTGCGTCCGCATGATTTTGTGCATTATGATTATACCAAGGAAAATTATAGTCGCTTAGGTTGGGTGTACGAAGGTTTCACTACTTATTATGGAGATTTATTTTTAGCAAGATCTAAATTTTTCAATACGCAGGAGTTTTTTGCAGAGTTGAATCAACGATTGCAAAAGCATAAAGATAATTACGGTCGTTTTCGTAGCTCCGTCGCCGAGAGTAGTTTCGATACATGGTTAGATGGATATGTTCCGGGAGTTCCTGCTCGTAAAACTTCCATTTATGATGAGGGTTGTTTAATTGCCTTGATGTTAGATTTGTATATCAGAAAATCTAGCAAAGGAAAACATTCCTTGGATGATTTGTATTTGCAATTGTACACTGATTTTATAAAATTGGATCAAGGTTATCGCGAATCAGATATTTTGCGATTGGCCATTTCGATGTCGGATAAAGGTGTTGAAGAAATTTTTGAGAAATGTATTCATGCTCGAAGTTCTTATGAATCTTATTTGCATGAATTGTTGCCGTCAGTGGGCTGTTGGTTATCGACGAGTCCATCAAAAAATTTATGTGAACAATGGTACGGGATGCGTGTTGTTTTAGAAGGCGGTATCGCAAAAGTAAATACGGTTTTACCCGGTTCTCCCGCAGAAATCGCCGGCATTGCCAAGGACGATGAAATCATCTCCTGTAATTCTTGGAAAGTAGAAGGAAACCTAAATGATCTTTGTTCATTGAATGAATCACAAACCGAGTTCACTTTATTCAGTCAGAAAAAAGAAAAGAAAGTCCATCTCAAAAAATCAAACACTACTTGGTACGATACCATCCAACTTGCAAAAATTGAAGATGCCGATCCTTTCGCTCGCGAAGCCTTCAGTGCTTGGACGCATCTTGAATGGTAGAAAATAATAATTATACATTAAAAGTTTATGAGCTACAAATGGAGATTCAATTTCACGCAAATCCCGATATCTATCGAGATATAAGGAGCTAAGATTGCAAAGATATTCTGAATAAAGCTAGTCCTAAATCCTATTTGAAATTCTCGAATATGGAATTGATTTATTTAGAAAATTATAAGCAGAGTCGAGAAAATATTTTGTTTGCCTTCAGAACTTAGCGCCTAAGAAACTTTGCGGCCGATAGCTATCGGCCTTTGCGAGATAGAAAATGGAATGCATCTTTTAGGGGTCAAATACTCATTTCCCAAAAAGCAATTCTTATTAACAAGGTCGATTTTCTATTTTTCTCACAAATTAATTGCGATTTTTTTTGTCGACTAAACTATTGCAATCACCGTAATTTCAACATTCACAAATTTTGGTAATGCCGCAACCTGTACCGTTTCTCGTGCCGGAAAATCTGAAGTGAAATAAGAACCATACACCGCATTTACCTTTGCAAAATCGTTCATGTCCTTTAAAAAAATACTGGTCTTGATGATTTTACTGAAATCGGTATTGGCTTCTTTTAAAATGGCTCCGATGTTTTTCATCACCTGATGCGTTTCCTCTTCAATAGTATTTAAAAGTAATTCGCCCGTTTCGGGAACGATGGCGATTTGTCCGGAACAATAGAGCATATTTCCAACCAATACAGCTTGTGAATAAGGTCCGATAGGTGCAGGAGCAAATTTTGTTTCAATTATTTTTTTCATGATGGTATTTTCTTAAGCAAAGGTGAGGATTCAAATTGAAAATTGAAAATGACTGAAGTCAATCAATGATTTTGAATTACTTTTGCTCGATGCTCCTTCCCAATGTATGCTCCTGATTCTCGATAATTACGATTCCTTTACTTACAATCTTCAACAGTATTTTGAAGAGTTGCTGCAAGAGGAAGTGGCGGTTTTTAGAAACGATGAGATTCGTTTGGAAGAAATTGAAAAATACGATCGTATCGTTTTATCTCCCGGACCTGGATTGCCCGTGGATGCAGGGATTCTCATGGAAGTTGTGAAACAGTATTCAACTCTTAAGCCCATCTTAGGAATTTGCCTCGGACATCAAGCCATTTACTCTGCTTTTGGTGGTGAGCTAAAACAGCTTCAAACCGTTTTGCATGGTGTGGCGCGAAAAGTAATTTTGAAAGTTGAATCACATCCACTCTTTGAAAAAATACCGGCTGTTTTTGAAGCAGGAAGATATCATAGCTGGGTGCCCGATCATTCCACTAAAATCGCATCTTTAGAAACCTTGGCCGAAGACGAAAGCGGAAATATTATGATTTTAAAACATATCGATTTGCCTGTATATGGCATGCAATTTCATCCCGAATCGATTCTTACGCCTGTGGGAAAACAATTGCTTTCAAATTGGTTGGCGATTACCCGATAAATCCAATACCTTTGCAACGAAACAAACTGTCTTGTCGCTCTTGTGAAAACAAGGGAGGAAAGTCCGGGCAGCATAGAGCACCACACTTCCTAACGGGAAGGTCTTCGTCGGGAAACGGATGGGGAACAGAAAGTGCCACAGAAAAATATACCGCCACAAAACTTCGGTCTTGCGGTAAGGGTGAAAATGTGAGGTAAGAGCTCACGGCATGTGCAGCGATGTACATTGCGGGAAAACCTTGTGGGTTGAAAGGCCAAATAGGTTGAGGGTGTAGGCGGCTCGTCTCTCTTCTTTGTTCGCAAAGAAAACCTCAATGGGTAGGCTGATTCAGGTGTTGCGCGAGCAGCATCGCAGATAAATGACAAGAACCGTCTCGGCGGATACAGAACCCGGCTTATAGGTTTGTTTCATTTTTTTTAATTTTTCATTTGATTTGTTTCAACATATTAATTGATGTTGATATTTGCATTATTTAACTAAGAAATCTTAAAGTACTTAGCACCTTTGCGGCCGATAGCTATCGGCCTTTTCGGGAAGTGGAGATTTACTCATTTTGAAAACTACGTTTAGTGTATTTTTTGTCTTGCTCTAGAAAAATCTTTTTCTTTGATTGAGCTTTGTGAATTTAATATGTGAAGCTTAATAAAGACGCTTTCATGTGGTATATAGCTGTTTTGGATGTGCCATTATGTAATTTCCTCTTTAAATTAAGTCTTTCTGAGAATGAGATTCGGTTTCTCGCAAAGGCCGATAGCTATCGGCCGCGAAGTTGCAAAGATCGCAAAAGGGTTTTTTCAAATGAACATGATTTTTCATTGATATTTTGAGAGATGTTCGTATGTATACATTCGTGAGTAATTTTGTGTTATAAATTATGGTTTATTAGTAAAATAAGCCTGAATTTTCCTTTTTAGATGTTTTCTTAGGAATATTTTTCTGAATGCTCTTTTAATTACTTTTGCAGAGTATGAACTTACGCAAGCTCTTTATTGCCGTTAGTAATAAACATGATTTGTATTACCGAATCGTGCTGGTGACGGCCTCGATTCTTGTGATTACTTCTTTTCTTCCACAGCAAGTGCGCTTTAAGTATAATTATCGCTTAGGTCAAACCTGGACCTACGACGAATTACGAGCGCCTTTCTCCTTTCCTGTATATAAATCAGAAAGTGAATTGGATCTCGAGAAGGAGAAATTGCTGGTAAACGCACCCGTTTTTTATCGATTGGATACCGCCGTGCGTGTTATTACGATCAATGAATTTAATTTGAATGCAGAGGAACTTTCATCTGCAGAAAAAGCATATGGTATTGAATTGATCCACAAAGTGTGTACGCGTGGAGTTTTGGAAAGTATCAAACATGCTCTGCCAAAGGAAAATCAAATTCTTCGTATCGTGACCTTTGGTTCGTGGAAACCCAGCGAAAGAAGTATGCATTTTTCTACGCAGGAAGCATTGGATTATTGCCAGGATGAAATTGGCAGACGAGAATTTGATGCCGATGGAAAATTATTGAATGCCTTGGAGAATTCCATTCAAGCGAATTTGTATCTCGATCAGGAATTGACAAATCAGAACACAAAGGATTTTTTGAAGTCGGTGAGTAGTGTAAGGGGTGAAGTAAATGAGGGAAGTTTAATTGTTCGACGCGGGCAAGTAGTAGATAGTTTTGTATTTGAGCGTTTGTTCTCCTTGGAAAAAGCATTTTCGGGAACCGATAATTTGAAAGATTCTTTGCCTTGGTTGTATTTCGGATATCTTCTTTTGGTGTTAACTGCAGTATGTATTTTACTTACTTTCTTGTGGATCTTACGCCGCGATATTTTAATGGATAGCCGGAAAATTACCTTGCTATTTTTATTGATCGTGGCTACTTGCGGCATTTATACACTTTTATTGACCAGCAATAAAATTAGTATGTTGTTGGTGCCACTTTGCATTTTACCCTTAGTGACGCGTGCATTCTTTGATACGCGCACAGCATTGTTTGTTCACGTATTGTCGATGTTGATTTTGGGAATCATCGCTCCCGGCGGATTCGATTTCGTGTACATGCAAATTATTGCTGGCATGGTTTCCATTTTTAGTATTGTGAATATGCGCAAACGTTCGCAGTTGTTTATTGCCGTCACATTAATTTTCGTGAGTTATTTTGTCTCTTACATCGGTTTGTCATTACTAAACGAAGGCACCATCGAGAAAATTAATCCGATGCAGTTTGCTTGGCTGGCAGGAAATTGTTTACTCACACTTTTAAGTTATCCTTTAATATTTTTTATCGAGAAAACGTTCCGCGTGACTTCCGATTTTACCTTGATGGAACTGACCGATTTCAACAGCGAATTACTACGCGATTTAAGCATGAAAGCTCCGGGTACTTTCCAGCATTCCTTGCAAGTAGCAAACCTCGCCGAAGCTGCCATTTATAAAATTGGAGGAAATTCATTGTTGGTGAGAGTAGGGGCCTTATACCATGATGTAGGCAAGATGGACATGCCCATGTATTTTATAGAAAACCAAAGTACACAGGTGAATCCGCACGATGAGCTTTCTTTCGATGAAAGTGCATCCATCATAATTTCTCATGTCATCAAGGGAATTGAAAAAGCTAAGAAATTTAATTTGCCCGACATCATCATCGATTTCATTCGCACCCATCATGGAACCATGTTGGTGCAGTATTTTTATACGAGTTATATCAAGAGTTTTCCCGATCAAATTCCCAATGAAGATGATTTCCGTTATCCCGGACCGCGTCCCTTCTCAAAAGAAACCGCAGTGCTCATGATGGCCGATTCGGTAGAAGCGGCTGCACATAGTTTAAGCATTCACGATCAAGATACCATCGATGAATTGGTCGAGAAAATCATCAACAAACAAATTGCTTCCGGACAATTTGAAAACTGCGACATCACATTCGGCGATATCTCCAGCATCAAAAAAATATTCAAGAAAATGCTCACGAGTATTTACCATGTTCGTGTAGCTTACCCCATTTAATTTTCCAATCGCCTCCTCTCCCCAAGCGATTAAATACTATTAAAATGAAAAAGCAATTGATTCTTTTATTTCTTTTGATATCCTTTAGCAATTCTGCTTTTTCTCAAGGACGAACAAAAAATTGGCTCTTAGGATATACCGATGGTTTAATTGATACAAATGTAACCTCTAATAGAGCAGTCATTTCATTCGATTCTGTAAATGTAAGTGTTACACCGCAAAACTTTCAAATGGCATTTAGAGCAGCTCAAGCTAATATAAGTGATGAAGCAGGCAATCTTCTCTTTGTTTCCAATGGTTGTTGGGTAGCGGATAGTACCGGCAGCCAAATGCAAAATGGTTTATTAGCGCAAGGTGGAACCTGGGCAAATTGGTGTATTCCATATGCTGGCATTCCATATAATCAAAGTATCATTGCATTGCCTGACCCGGGTGATGCATCAAAGTATTAT
>Ga0335396_10003638_pt1 | contig 17540 bp, 3 predicted proteins | sample FRY02_FD_205743 | JGI IMG/M metagenome (GOLD analysis project Ga0335396, IMG submission 205743) | Freshwater microbial communities from Lake Fryxell liftoff mats and glacier meltwater in Antarctica - FRY-02 (spades assembly) (version 2) | ecosystem: Environmental > Aquatic > Freshwater > Ice >... | reverse complement strand
GTGGAGATGTTAGAAATGTAGACCTTGAAGCCAAAAGGATTGCAACTGATTTTGCATCTGACCCTAGAATTAGCATTATTGCTAGAAGTGCTGAAATGATTAGAAAGCAAGATGAAGAGAGACAAATACTGGAAATGCGAGGAGAGCCTTTTCTAAAAATTACTGATGAGAGTAGAGAAAATTTTTTAGGATACACACCTAATGAAGATGGTTCATTGAATGCACAAAAAGTACCTACATTTTATGCTAAGAAACTTGATTGGACAAGTAAAGCTAAAATGAGTCTTACTTCACAGACTACAGAACAGCTTATGGTTGGTGCTAAAGGTGGTAATCCTGAATCTACAGCCTTACTAAAGGCTGTTAATGTTTTATCTTCTACAACAACAACAGGGGTAAGTGCAGAGCAAATTAAAGTAGCTGCTGTTGCTTATGCTCCCTCATTTCTATCTACTGCTGAAGGTGCTCAATATATCAGTGCTGTCAGATCAGGACAAGCTGCTCCTGTTGGAGTCTCTCCTAACCAAGCCAAAAAATTAGCAGACTACACAGACGAGCAATTAGCTGAATTACTTTTAATAAGTGTAAATGCTCCTCAAATATTTAAAAGTATAGCAATACAGTATGAAAAGATTGGAGCATCTAAAGCCGCAACAGAAGGTGAAAGTGAAAGTGCATACACTCCAGCAGTTCTAAATCTTACTGGGATTAAAGATCCAATTACGCCTGATCAAATGTTTGAAGCTCTACATATTATAAGCCCAGAGAAAATGGGAGCAGCGTCAACTGTTAAAATATCTAGAGGACAAGGATTTGAGAGACTTACACCAATGGAAATTGCAGCAGACCAAAAGGCCATTACTGACAATGCTAATTCACCTATTGTAAATGCTTTTAAAGGATTGAAATTTTTTAGAGAAATGAGTACTGGAGTAACATTTGATTTGGCTTCTAATGCAAAAGAAATTCAAAAAGTTCTTGAAGCTAGTAGCGCTATAGGTATTAATCAGTTTAGTAATACTAAAGCCGGAAATACGGCAAGAAAAGTTGCTAATGAGTCACACTTCAGCATCAAAAACAGTACAGTTATTTGGAGACAAGCTACTGGTTCTTTCATAAGTATTGATGGAGGTGAAGATTTGCTGACCATAACAGAAGTACAAGCCATGATAAAAAAAGTTGGTAATGTAGAAATAATTGGAGAAGCCTCAGCTGGAAATAGTCATAGTTTTTATCCTGGATTTGTTATAAGAACACCTGACAATAAACAATTTATAGGTACTCGTGATCTTAACTTTATTAATAGACCAGATGTAAAATTGGAATCCTTAGTAGGTGCAGTTGTTAATGCTTATCAACTAGGAGTTGATGGAGGCGTTCCTATGATACGTTATAATGTGGTTGATGGTGAAAAACTGTCTGTATCTGTAAAGCCTTATAATACTGAAAATGGAGTAGGAGGTACAATAATTATTAAGCATGGTGAAAATACTGCAACGCTACACACTTCCTTGTTAACCCCTGAAAATATTTCAAGACTTTTAGAACAACATTATATTAAAGAGGGGCAATTTTCATGGGGGAAATAACAGATAGGCTTATAAAAGAAAAAAGACTAAACCAACCACAATCTGTATTTTCAACAGAAGTAGGAAAGTCTAAGTATGATGTTGGGTATAACCCAGCTTTAGAAGGACAATTAGCATCACTAAATGAATTTAGAGCACAGAACCAAAGCGCAGCTACAAAGTTAGCATTGGGTGTGCCCAGATTGATTACTAGAGCTGTTACATCTGTTGCTGAAGGTATTACATCCACTGCTGGTTTAGTTGCTTGGGCTGTTGCTAGTAGAGAAGATTCTACATTTGATCAGTTTGTAAACAACAAGTTTACTCAAGTTATTCAATCAGCAGATGAAGCTACAAAAGAATTTTTTCAGGTTTATACTCCTGAAGCAGTAGCTAATGGAAATATTTGGGCTAATGTGACTTCAGCTTCTTTTTGGGGAACAGATGTTGCTGATGGTGTTGGATTCATGTTAGGTATGGCTCTTCCTGGGGTTGGTTTTGGTAAACTTGCCGCAGGTGTAAAAGTAATGCGTGGAATAAACAAAGGATTTGCAGCAGTTGGAAGTGCTACAAAAGTAGGAAAAGTAGCTGCAAATAATGTAGACCTAGCAATAACTACTGCATATCAAACAGCCTCAGAAGCAGCATTTGAAGCAGGTGCTTTAACTAGTGGTTTAAGACAAAGAAGAACTGATGCTCAAAATGTCTTAGCTTCTGGAGGTACTCTTACTGAAGAAGAAGAAAGATTTGCAAATCTAACTGACTCTGACATAGGTACATCAGGACTAAGAGCATTTGTAGGAAATACACTTGTTTTGGCTGGCCCTAACTTACTAATGAACAAGTGGTTAATTGGAAGATTTAGAACAGGTTCTCCAGCAACAAAATTAGGAAAAGACTTAAAAGCTATTCAAGCTGGTACTTATAAAGCCCCAACAAGACTACAAAAAGCTGGCTCTATGGCTGGCTCTTTAGGTAAAGGTATTGCATCTGAAGGCTTTTTTGAAGAAGGTCTTCAGATGGCTATGGAAGAAGCTGAAATGTCTGGAAAGAACTCATTAAATCTTGGTTCTGTTATCAGTACTTATATTGATAACTTATCTAGCGTAGATACACAAAAAGGTATTTTCATTGGTGCTCTTCTTGGAGGAACAATGAGTGCTTATGGTGATTACAAATCTGGTAAAACTGATGAAACTAATAAGCAGAAAGTTCTAAGGGCACTTGCTACTGATATGGGAACATACTCAGCAGCCTTAAATTTTACAGAAGCTGACTTAAACTCTGATCAATCTCCTAAACTGGATAAAGAGGGTAAAGTAATAATAGATGAAGCTAAAGCTGCTATCAAGGCTCAGGTCTTAATACAAAAAGCCAACATGCTTGAAGCAGGACAAAACATTGGGGATGCTTCTTGGATACAATTGATGGATGTTTCAACACTTCAATCAATGGCATCAGCATTCTCAAAAATTCCAGGAGGTTTGGAATTGTTTAAAGAAAAGCTTTCAGAGTCTATGACTTCTGGAGAGATAAGCTTAGCTGGTAAGCTTGGATTACCTGCCAATGCAACACAAGCTCAACAACTTGAAAAAGCTGTTGAAATAGCTCAAACAACTGAAAAAGCAGCTGATGTGGCTGCTCTCTACAGTGGATCTAATGGGTTTTACACTTCTAAAGATGCTAACTCTGAGAAAATATTTGATAGCATGGTTGTACCTGCTTTAGAAAACCAACTTGCAATGCGAGGTAATTTTGAAAGTATTCTAAAAGCCAACTCATTAGAATTAATGAGACTGGAAGTGGAAAACAGACCTGAAAACGCTACTAAAATGAAATCTCTTACTGAAAGTATGAAAGAGATTGAAAACACCCTTGATGCTCTTGATAAGAACATAGCTACAGCTGTAGATGGTAAAACTGTACAAGAACAGTATGATGCTTTCTATGAAAAGCAGTACTCTAAGATAAAAGATGTTAGAGACAAAGCTGCTAAAGCCTATGAAGAAGCTAAAAAAGGATACAAAGAAGGTAACACTATTGAAGTTACAGATGCCCAAGGTAATGTTATCAAGGGTAAATTAAAGAAAAGAGGCAAGGAGTGGGTAGCTGAAGTAGAGGGTCAGGATGTAGAACTAGGTAAATTCTATGCTGGTGTAGAGCAAGGCACAGTTAAAAGTATAAGATCATACCCTGAAGCCACTGCAAAAACAGAAGAAAAGAAACCACCAGTTGATTTTGACACTGTTTTAGGCGCAGAACCAGCAGAAGTACCTGCAATAACTTCAGTAACTCTTGAAGCTTCAGAAGCAACACAGCATGAAGAAGACTCTAGCAACAAAAAGCCAAGTATATTTGCATCAGCTGGGCTAGATATACTCTTTGAGAAGGTTTCTTCTATAGGTAATAGAGCTGCTAAGTACTACAACAAGTATGTAAATGGGAGACCTGCTTTTAATACAGCAGACAACCAGCAAACTTTCTTTAGTTGGGCTACAAAAGTAGTCAATGGGAGTATGAATGATACCAACTTTGAGTTCAGGGCTTTCATATTAGAGAGTAATGACCCCTTAGCAGCTGAATTGTTCTCTGAGAATACCCCTTTTAATAAAACTCAAGGTAGAGGTACTGATGGTAAGATAACTTCCCCAGCTGATTTGAATGTTAAGATAGTAGCTTTTAGAAATGGTGAACCTGTTAGAGAAAATGGAGTACTGGTTTACACTAGTTTACACAGTATTGATTTTTCAGGTAAGACATTATCATCTGAGCAAGAAGAGCAAGCTTACTTTGAATGGAAAAAAGAAATAGTAAGTAGTCTTCTTAAAGGAGAGCAGATTAGTCTTAAACCTGTTGCAAAGTCAGCTGGACATGCTGTTTATGAGCAGCCAGCTATTTCTGGAAGTAGTGCAAAGAGAATGAGATTTGAACTCTCTGGTAGGGTATATCCCAAAGGAAAGCAAACTAACTTGAAGTTATACATAGGTAAAGCCCTTGTAAAAGGGGCACAAGCTATAATTAATCTAGGTACTTCTGCAATAAATGTAGGTGTGTCTGGTGCAGTTTATACTACTATTCCTGGGGCAAATGGAGGATTACTGCCTGTAAGATTGATGACATCAACTCTAACAGCAGCCCAAGCTAGGACTGTAGCAGGTTTGATTTACTATGCTTTCCCATCAGATGAATCTGGAGCTAAAGCAACTTTAAAATTTGGAGATAAGACAGTAAGAATACTTTCAGATAAAACTACTGTAGGTATGCTTGCTAGAATTGTATCTATTGGAGAAGGAAAATCTGTATTTATTGCAAAGGGAGTTCTGTATTTAAGTACTGGTTACAGTGTTAAAATATCAGAAATTCCAGGAAAACACGCAGAAGTTATCAAAGAACTGTCAAAACTTAACTTTAACGTCTCTGAAGCCCTAATAAACAAAACAGTTGAAATGCCTGTATTCAATGAAGTGTTCTTTAATACTTTTGATGTTACTGGTATGACCAAAGAGCAAATAGCAGTAAGACAATCACAGGAAAGAAATAACCTAACCTTTGAAAAAGTTAAGTACAACTCTTATCTTGATAGTTCAGGTATATTAAAAACTGACCTAGTTCCTGATACAGAAAGACAAATTGCACACGTTTACTGGACTTTTGATGTGGGTATGCTTAATGTACAAGCACCAAGAGCAGAACCTAAACTTGATGTAGCTCCAAGTGCAGCTATTCAGGTTGATAATGAAATGAGCCGTATGGAAGCTGACTACTCAGGAGCAAGTTCTTCTGTAAATGAGCCTTCTGATGATGACATCTTTGCTGCTTTAGATCAACCAGCTGCATCAGCTGTATCTGATAATATTGTAGTAGAAGTAACAGAAGCTGGAGTAGACCCTGAAATGGCTGCTATGGAAGCTGGTTTTATTGAGACTACTCCTCCCCCTGCTGTAGTTGCACCATCTATAACTATTTCTGCTTTAGAAGATGCTCAGGAAGCTCCTGAAATTGTTGTACCTATGTCTGCACCTAGTAAAGTTAGAGCAAAGGGATATGACCCTAATAAAGCACCAGCTATAAGAAGAACAGTTAGAAGAACAAGTGCAGCTATAATTAGAGCAGAGTTAGGCAAAATGGGCATTTCTTCGGAACAGATTGAAGCCTATGAAAAAAAGTACGGTCTAATTAAAGCTGGTGATAGTGTAGAGGATGTACAGAGCAGTATTAATGCTATGCAAATTGCTCCGTATATTTCAAAAGCAGATGTAGAACAGGTAGCTGAAGCTGAAAGCATTACACAAGAAGAAGCTAAAAAAGTAATAGTTAGTAGAGTAACTGCTTTTTCAGCAGGGCTTAAAAATTCTTTAGATGGGCTAACTGAAGTAACTAAGGCCATCATAGCTAAGATTGCAAAAGCTTTTATGGTTGTGGGAATAGTATTCAGTATGGCATTTACTACAAACTTAAAAAGTTCTCAATTAGAACCTATGTCTAGGTATAATATTAGCGCTATGGAAACTATTCTAAATGTTTCTTTTTCTGAAGACGCTGTTCAGGTTATACAAATGAATATAGAGTCTAATGAAACTTACTTTTTAGTGGATAAGCCTACAGCTACTGCTTATGTGATGCAGGGAAGTACAATACTGGAAAAATTACCAGTTGTACTGGGAAAAAATTTAGAAGACAACATAAGTCCAGATTATAGTGTGGGTAACGTTGGTTTTACTAAGGCTGGAAAGTTTACAATGAGGGATTTAGATTTTGCTACAGACCCAGGATTCTCAAAGAATCCAAACTCTCCAACTTATAGTTCTAAAATTCTTAGATTTAATGGAGCTGGTGGTCAATCTTTTCATGTAAATGCAGGGGCATCTAGAGACGCAGCTGTAAAAACAAGCACAGATACAGACAATAGAATGACTGCTGGATGTATTAGTACTTCAAAAGAACTCTTTGAATCTAAAATACTCCCTCATTTCAATAAAGGAGCAGTAGACATCTTTGTAACTAGAGATTTTCAAGAAGGTTCTTTTTCAGGTTTTATAGAAGTGGACAAGGTAGCCGCACAGATTATGAAAGAAAATTGCTAACTTTAGCACATTATAACTTTCTGAAATATGTACTGTCCTGTAAAGTCAAATCCCGAATGGCAAGCTTTAGTTACTGAGTTAGGTGAGAGCAAAGCCTTAGCAGCATGGGCTAAACTACAAAGTCAGGAGTCTGTAAAGGAGTCTTTGAATGCATCCATCACCTATTTAAAAGAAAAGACAGGTCTTGATATACCTGTTGAACAGGTAAAAGTCATTGGAAGTCTTGTTAAAACAGGTGTCTTTGGTAAGATAACTGACTCTGCTATCATACTTGATCAAGCCCCAGCTGATGCTGGTTATGTTTTAGCCTTTAACAGAGTATGGCAAACAGCTTTAAATAATGCTGAAAGAGAGCAGCTTGCAGATGAAGTCATGCTTAAAATGGAGGACAGTAGCATAAGCTACCAAGACATATCTGAAATACTTGCTCTAGATTTTGCTAATTGGAAGACTACTGGAGAATCTTCATTCTTCACTAAGGCTCAAGAACAAGAGGGCATCTTGAGAAGACTCTACCAAAAAATAATTGATTTTGTAGCTACTTTAGTAGCCATTAGAAAAAGTGACATTGCTGGAGCTTATTTAAGAATTGATGCAGATGTGTATGCTACATCTGTTTTACATGATATGGATACAGCTGGAGTTACTCTAGGTGGACACTCAGCAGAAACTACAAAAGACTTTTTAGATACTCTGAACTATGAGTTCTTTACAGAGCTTTTTGACAGAATGCCTAATTTAAGATTTGTAGAGAAAAAATTTAATTCATTTCAAGTAAACTTCTCAGACATATACGCAACCATTCTAAATAATTTAGGTACAACTGATGATAGTATCAGAGGGTACTTTTCAACAGAAGAAGGTTTCGAAGAAGCAATCAAACTACATTCCAAGTATTTAACACAGTTTGGTGTTTCAGCTACAGAAATAGAAGACTCCTTTGGTAGTTCTGAAAATGTAAAAGGTAGAAACTCAGAATATGCTGAATCTGATACCATAAGCACAATCACCATTTCAGCTCCCATCATTAAACTGATGCTTTCAAACATCCCTAATGTGAATTTAGTTGGGGCTGATTTCTATAATTCTGTTGGAGGAGTAAAGACATTTCCACTCACAACTATCTGGAGCATGGTTCAAGAAGCTGTAATTGATAAATTCAATCAGACTTCCATGTTAGATGCTTTGGAAAAAGCAGCACAAACAGACCCAGCTCTTAGAGAGGTTTATGATCTGATAAGTGTTTCTCCAGAAGGTATTAAAAATGCTTTCTTTAAGGCTTTCAGTAACACAAAGGCCAATGGCAAAGTGATGCTTATCAAAGCAGGACAAGCTCCTACCTTTGTAGATGCCAATGAAAACAACATTGTTGCTAGTATTTTAGATACTTGGCAGCAAGCAATGAGGAGTAATGATACAGTCTACAGCCCTTCAAAGGGTTTAAACCTTGCCAAAATATCAGGACTCTCTAAGAAATATAGTAATGATGCTGCCAGAGAGTTTCTGAATGCTCTGGGTATTGAGTACACAGGTGCAATGAATACCTATTTAAGATGGGGTGCTGGTAGAAAACAAGGAGGTACTGTTTATCAAATGGCAGGTGCTATTTATGAAGACTTGGTAAAAGCAGCAAAATTAACTAGAATTGATAACTTTGGGGATATCAGTAAAGGTACTTACAGTAAAGTAAGGGCACTTGCACAACTGGAGGCTAAAAATTCTAAATACATTTTTATTGAAAATCAAGGAGTTGCTCCAGATGGTACTATTAGATATGGTATTGTTAGGCCAAATCCTATGGATATCATTAGAGCTGATATTGTTAACTCTACTACTTTTGAAGAATTACTAATAGCACAACCACAATTAAGCAGGTCTTTTAAAATTGTTGATGGTGTGTATGTGTTCTATTCAGCAGCTATAGAGCAAATATATAACTCCTACCAAGATGGTGAAAAGCCTGTATTAGATATCTCTATTGTCTATGGGGCTAGACCTGATAGACGTGGTGCAAAGGGAAACAATTACAAATCCATGCAGCAGGATGAAAAGATTCTAATGGATACCTCAGCCATATTAAATGGTATGATGCCTGTTAGAAGAGCTGGTGACAAGGGTACACAAAGATACATCAGTGGTTTGCCTAATGTAGTTAGTACTGAGGAGTTCTATGATAGAATGTGGAACTACTTTCAATATGAGTATGATCAAGTTCTTGATGGAAAGCCTTGGGGCCTATTTGATGGTATCCTTGATACAACCCTAAAGAATGTACTTGGTACAGATGCAAACAGCTCAGTAGACGTTGACCAGCTTAAATCTGTTATTAATTATAAGATTAACAGGTACATGGAATCTTACTCTTATGATTTAGCTAGAGTTCTATATGATGCTAGTATAATTAGTGCTAGTTATCCTGTTAAAAACCCCAGTAACACCAAAGTTGGTAAGACTATGATGCGTACTGTGAAGTTAGCAGACTTAACAACTGAAGAAAAGAAAGTTTACAGCAATGCTACTGTTTCTTTACAGAGTATGATGTCAAATACAAAACTCTGGTGGGAGTCAGATATCAACCCTATGCAAACAGCTAAGCTTATTCTAGCTGCTTTGGGTAACTCTGAACTTGCTCAAGCTATACCAATTATTAAAGATAACTTAATCAGTGAACTGTATGTTGCACTTAGTATTGCTCCAAGAACACAGGTAGCTGCAATAGAGAAGCTTATAGCTGACATAAAAGAAGAGAATGAAGCTGGTATAGGATTTATAGCCTACTACTTAGATAATAGCTCTAAAAAAGGGTCTTATCCTCTTATGGCAGACCTAGCTAATTATGCTGATCAGATTGTACTTTACAAGTACGCTGAAAACAAGATTGAAACTATACATGATTTAACTCGTAAATTCAATGAAAATGATGTGGACTTACTCGGAGAGCCAAAAGAACCCTTCATGCTGGAGGCAAACAGTGAAACTATACAAGCTTACGTGGAAGGTAACTTATTCTTAAATGCAATTACAGAAGGCAGAATGACAGCTCAAAATGCTCTAGGTATTATTGGGAGTAACTCAGCTTCTTTAAGTGATGCTTATAGAGCCGCAGAACAAAGAGCTTTTGGAATTGATAACAGTGAAACTACAATTGGTAAAAACCCTAAAGCTTATGACAAAGGGATGCTTCCAAACACTGTTAACGATGTGCCTCTAGCTGACTTTGTAGCAATGAATCACATGGTTAGTGCTATGGAGCAGCATTTTGTATTTCTTGGAGACATGAGCAATTACAAGCTTAGTCAATACTTCAAACGTATGAGTATGCCTGTGGGTAACGGTTCTGTAGCTATTACAGACAGTGAAGCCATGAATGCTGACTTACAGCAAGATTACATGAGCATGAATATGATTAATGACAATTATAGACAGCACAGGATTAACAATCCTGACAGTTTAAATTTTGTCACAATTTTAGATGTAAAGCAGACAAGTCCTGAAGCTGCTCAGTACGAGGCTCTTGTAAATAAGTTTTACACTGAAACAGGTAAAGACTTGGAAACTGTTCTAGGCAACATAAGGAAAATTATGGCTGCTTACAATAACATAAATGTAGCAGATGCTGCATCTGTAATGCTATTACCTTATTACAGAGAGTTCATGATTAGACACCAGAGCTGGCTGCCAAAGCAAGAAGCTACTTTTCAAGCTATTGATACAGGTAGTGAAATGCCCGAGAAGCTAGGATTCTTTAATACAATAAAGCCTAAAGGATTTGGATTTGACACTGATGGAGATGCTTCAGGTATAAAAACATCTGTAATGCCTATTTACAAAGGTATCACAGCCAACATCCCTGAACTAGCTGACTCTGGTATTGAAGAACTTATTGATATCATGATGGACAATGCTACAGATATGTTGTCTATGGAGTCTGCTGTTAAAGTAGGTAATCCAGAAAAAGTAAGTCTTACTCAAGATGGCGAGTTTACAGCAGACTACAATCCAAAAACTTTACCTATCAAATGGTTTCAAATTCAGGTAGAACTTCCAGCTGAGGTTAAAAATGAAGCTGTTGAAGGCTCTCAGCAGAGAATGCAGATATTTTCAGACTTATTTGATCAAGGTGCAGCTGATGAAGATATTCAACAAGCTGCTACAGAGTACAGAGAACTTTATAACATGCTTATCAGTAATGAGAAAGCTAATTTTATCAGTACTATTGGTATGACTGAGTTCAATGGTAAGTTTTACTCAACTAGACCAGACAAACTAATTGAAGTAATTAGAGAAGCTGCTACAAGTGGTAATTTGCCTATGAATATTGTGGATTCTCTTCAAATAAATCCTGAAACAGGGGAGTTTAAGTTCATTCTTGACAGTATCCCAGCTTCAAATAGAATCATGAATGTGCTTATGGCTAGAGCCAATAGCAATATGATCAGATTGAAGAAGAACATATCTGGTTATGTACAAGTACCTAATCTATTTCTCAAAGGCAAGAAAACAGACAGTAGACTTAGCTGGGTATTTGATGATACAGGAAATGTTATTGGGGCAGAAGTTTATCTTCCTGCAAGTTATGCCAGAGCAGCAAAATTTACTGCTGAACAGATAGCTGACCCATCAAAAATACCAACAGAACTTCTTAGACTTTTGGGTTATAGGATACCTACTGAAGGGCCAGCTTCTATGTCTGTTCTCATTGTAAAAGGATTCTTACCAGATGAACTTGGAGATACTCTGGCTGTACCTGAAGATATTCCAGGTGTTTCAGGCTCTGACTTTGACATTGATAAAATGTATATCATTAGACCTAATATAGGAGTCAATGGAAAGTACTTAAAACCTATCACTTCTGTTGATGACGCTTGGGAACTATATGAAACAGTATTTGTAAAAGAGATTTCTGCACTTAGAGGGTACACTACTGCTTTAGCTTACATACAAAAGATTAAAAATGAGAATAACATAGATAATCCTTTGATGGCAGCTATCTTAGATACTGATCTACAAACTATTGAGTATGAAGCCAGAGTAGAAGCACCAATGATTTTTAAGTTTATGAAAGATCATGGGTCATTACCGTTTTCAAAAGAGGATTATATCAAACTTGTTGGAGACTCTTGGATGGAAGTAAATGACAAGGAAAGACTTCAGAACAGGCTTCTTGAGATTGAAATCTCTTTAATGACGCACCCAAAGTACTCAGGTAGAAACTTCATGGCAAACAGTAGCAATATTCTACTTGAGCAAGCTGAAAAATACACGGAGTCAAATGCATTGAGAAATTACACACAGTTGTTTAGAATGGATGTTGAATGGGCTATTGGAGAAGCTTTCATTGCAGGTAAAGACTTAGTTGGTAGAGCAGCTCTACACTTGAAGTTTAGAACCTATGCTCAAATGGCAGGTCTTACTCTATCTGATACTACTATAAATGAAGATGGAGTTGAGCGTAAAGTTGAACTTTACATGAAAGGAACACCAGCAGCTAATCTTCCTATTGGAATGAGGTATAACTATGCTGGAGAACTTATCAGTCAGCTATTTGCACAGCACTTAACAGCCTTTGTGGATGCATCTGCTGACCCTTTTATCTTTAGGTTGAACACTAATGAGTTTACTTTAGATGCTAAATTCTTTATGATGCATATGGGTGCTCCTTTAGATTACATAGATAACCTTTTATTACAACCTGCTGTTATGGAGTATGTACAGGGATTGAGAAAAGTAGCATCAGGTATAAACAAAATCAAAACCAAAGGAAGAGTAAACAAAAAAACAGTACTTGATAGCATTATAAGAAAGTATGGAAACCTAAGCTCTTTTCAGAAGAAGCAAAAGTTTTTAAACTTAGATCACTTTAATTACACTCAGGCTTTTAGTACTGAAGCGTTGAGAGCAGAAAGAGCAAATCCTAGTGAAAACCAAGTAGCTTTATTGCTTCAGTTTCTAGAGTATGCAAGAAATGGAGAAGCTTTAAGCTATGCTATCAATGCATCTACACAGGACACTAAGGGTTCTGGTAAGAATTTGTTACAGGCTATGGAATACCAGACTAGGAAAAATAGTCAGATGGATGGAGGTATTATTCAAAACTTTGCAGATATCTACATTAAAACTCCTCTAGGTGCTTTTGATTCTAGTGCTGAAGACTTTGCTATTGAGGCATTTCTACAACTCAGTGTTTTAAATGAGCCAGAAGTTAGAGAGTTGCTCCAAGCAGTTATTGATGATATGTTGACTAGAAATGATTCTGTTAACACAGCTACAATAAACAAGTTTCTACAGACCTACATAAGTGCAAGAACTTTTAATGGTTCTGGAATGAACATTAAGTCTTATGAGGATTTCTTAAAGCCTAAAGAAGATAAAAGATTCGCCTCAGGTCTTAGGAATACTGAAACTCTTGGAGGTATGGTAGTTGAAATGAAAAAAAGTAAACTCCCTGTATCTCAGTTTCTTTACCCTGCTTTTTCTATAGATACAGCAGCTAATGTTCCTACTATATTTTCAGGTTTGAAAATTGATAATAAGAGAATGTCTCCAACTGCTGCTGATTTAGTTACTCATGCATTCAGAGAGCTTAATAGCTCAGAGCCTAGTAAGATGCAAAGAATTGCTTTAGGTGTTCTTGCAATCTATGGTAATGTAAACAGCCCTACAAGTCCAAGTCAGTTGATTCCAACTGATCTGTTTGGAGAGATGTTTACAGAGTTTTATAAAAGAGGCTCAGTAACTCCAGAGCAAGCTTTAGATATATTCTATGCTAATAACAGTTCAGACTACTCTGCTGTACCTTTCAAGTATGGTAAGCAAGCTCTAATACTCAACAAAGTAATTGGAGGTAGTGAGATACATACAGCATTAGTAAATAAATACAAAGCTTCAAAGTATATCAGAGCTGAAGTAAGTAAAACAGAGTTAATAAATGGCAATGTAGTAGAGTCTAAGCAAGAAAGACTTTTCAAACTTGTTGGTTATGAGGGTAATAATGCTGTTTATCTAGCAGTTAATAGAAAAGGATTAGGAATGATGTCAGAATTCCATACAAATTTCTACTCTGTGTTTCTGTCTAACAATACAGTTCATAGAGCTGCTTTTGTAGCTAGGTTTAATGAACTCTTAGAAGATTCAAGCTTTGAACCTACTATTAAGATAGCCCAAATTACTCAAAGCGTGATACAAGTTCCAGAACAAGTCCAGCCAGAAGTAGTACTTCCAGCAGCTGGAAAGAAAATTACAATGGCAGAATTTATGGAACTTCTAAAACAATCTGATCTGGACAATGCCAGTAGAGAGCAATTGGCACAAGAGTTAGACCTAATTGCAATGGGAGAGTCTTCAGAAACATCTGTAATGGCTGCGTGGATGAATAAAATATGTACTCCGAAGAAAAATAAGTAACTTAGCATCTTCCAAAACTTGTAGCAATGATAAGTTGTCCTAATCCAAATCACCCAGAAACAGCTAGAATTTTAAGCGTTACAGGCCCATTAAAGTACTTAGAGCATTATTTAAACTATGGTGAGAATATCCCAGAGAGTTTAATAGTGCCTAAACTTGAATATAGTCCAACAGCATTGAAAGTTATTAATCACTTAAAAGGTGCTACTGACTGGAAATTAGCTATTTCAGGAGTTCCTCAGCCTATTAGAGCAGAATTAGAAGCTCTTCTTATAGGTGTTGAGAACCGTAGTACTGCTATTGCTCTTATAGCCAGACAATCAGGTTCTACTGACGTGTATGGGAAGGCTTCTTATGATGAAGAAATGCTACCCTACATTGTTGAAGTAGCTCCAAAACCAAAGACACCTCTAGAGATAGCACAAAAATACTTCTCTATGAATGTTGGTGGTTTCATAAGCTATGCAGCAGCCCCAGCTAAAATAAAAGAGATTTATAGAAATCATGGTTATAATGTTGAAGTACTTACAGCCAGTAATGGTAACTATTACTTGAAGATAAATGGCAAAAGGATTGGTGGAAGTATGTACAATCTTGATGGAGCTGTTGAATTTCCTAAATTCAGGGGTATTCAAATAAGAGATTTCCTTGCTAAACTAGGTGTACCTATTGAGTATGTTGATAGTATAGTCACTCCAGAGGGGTTACAAGCTAATGCAGCTGTAAGTCTTACTGAGATTGATGGTCATATACAGGCAAGTATTAGAGCTGTTTTTAATGTAAGTGACTCTGTACTTGGTGAGGAGGCTAGTCACATTCTTGTAGCTATGCTTAGAGGCTCTCCAATGTTTGCTGAAATGATGCAGGATATTGTAAGTAAGCCTGAGTATGCAGAAGTTCTTGAGGAGTACGGAGAGTTACAAGAGTATGCTGGAGACATTAACAAGTTAAAAGAAGAAGCAATAGCTAAGGTAATTGTAAAGATTCTTGCAGGTGTTCCTGTTGAACAGAAAGAAGGATTTGTTGCTCGTATTTTAAGATTTTTCAAAAGAATGTTTGCAGAAGCATCTACAATGGACAATCCATACGCCAGAGCAGCAAACATGATTATAAATCCTGATACTATTGAGCAGTCAGTATTAACTCCAGCTCAAAACGAAAACATTAATGATCAATCTAAAAATAATGAACAATTTTCTGATGCTCAAATAGAAGCAATGATTCAATCAGGAGAAATTACTTTTACAGATGATGAAGGAAATCCTTGTGCTAAAATGGGTATGAAGTCTGATAAGTTTACTAAAGGTGGTAAATGGGAAATGATTAAAGAGTTTAAAGGTGCTTCACATGAACGTGGAGGTATTGATATAGAGATAGGAAATAGTGGTATTAAAATGTCTAGTAAACAAGGTAAATTTGAAGCAAAATTTGGACTTGTAATTGCTGCTAACGGATTAGTAGCAAGTGGAACTAAACCTGTCGAACCTCCTAAAAATAAATATCAAGCAGGAACTTCGGAAACATTAACCAATCTTGCTAGAAATATGTCTTCTTATTTTTTAGGAGTAAAGAACTCAAGTTTACAAGAATCTACTTATAAACCTACTATATCAAAAGACCCAAATAGTAAATATAAAACATATCAATATTTAAAAAATGATGTTAAAAGAGATTTAATGTCTGATACTTATATTAATAACATAAAGACTCAACAAGATAATTTTAAAAAAGAGAAACCTGAATATATCCCAAATTATGTAAAAAAGGGAAATTTTGATTCTTATTATAATTATTTAAACAATTCTCCAAAATCAGGTAGAGTTTCTGGTAGTAGTATTAATTTAGGTCAATATAAAACATCAGCAGGTAAAGATGAAAGAGGAGAATATATATCTATACATGATAAATATGATTGGAATTTGTTTGAACAATTAGGATTTAAGGGCAATTCAAGTGAAATATATGATAGGATTTATAAAGATGAATGGAATAAAATTAACACTAAAAAATAATGAAACCAATTAAAGTTGAAGTAGAAAATTTAGAGGTCGCCTTAAAGAACTCTCACGGAGACGTAGTAATTATTCCAAAGAATAAAGCTAGTTGGGTTAAACAAAAACTATCTGAAGGCTGTCATGTCTGTATAGATAGTTTAGTTGAGTCTTTACCAAGCATGAAAGATTATGCAGAAGATGGTACAATTATACCTAAAGAACCAATATATCAGGGAGGAGTATTAGAAGAAGTAATTGTAACAGCAGAAGCTCCTCAATGGTTAAAGTATAAAAGAGAAGCAGAAGCCAAATATAACAAAGATCTATCTTTTAAAGAAAACCCCTATCTTAAAAAGTACAAGCCTGAAAGACACGAAGCTTTATTAAACTCATATAACACAGCTAGAGAAAGCTATGTTAAAGAATCAGTAGCAGGACAAATATTAAAAAACAACCCTTACGATAAAAAACAAAAAGCTGATGATTATTTTATGTCTTTATCTGAAATAGAAAGAGGTTATCTAGAAAACTCTACAGCCTGGGACAAATCTTCTAAAACATATTTAGATAAAATAGAAGGAGGACTGCTTTCAATAAACAGCGGGCCTGTTCAATTTAAAAATCCATCTTATACGAAAAAAGAAGCTAAAGAATCAACGCCTTTAGATATAGTCGAAGGGGTGGGTGGATATGCTTCAAAACCTTTACAAGCGCTGGGAAACAACTTAGGCTTAACAAATTTTAAAAGAGGGGATGGAAAAAAATATAACTTTACAGATGCTTTACAAGGAAAACAAAATGATGCAGGAATGATTGCTGATGCCGCTACAGATTTAACTAATTTTATAGGTGTAGGACTATGGAGTAAATTATCTAAAGCTAATAAGTTTGCTAAAATGGAAGATGCTTATCAAGCTGTAAAAGGATTAAGTAAAGAAGAAGCACTGAGTAAGTTGAATCAAATAGCTGAAACACCTAAAATAGCACCACAATACAATCCTTCTAATAATCTTATAATTAAATCCATCGAAGATGGTAGTCCTTTAGAAAAACAATTATCTAAATCAGGAGAAATAAACATCAATAGTTTAAATGCTCATATAGGTAAATCTGAAACAGCTAAAGCTGATAAATATATTTTACAAAAAGTGTTAGACGAAAAGTTTGCAGGTAAAACAAGTATCAACTACAACGAATTTAAAAATAGTATTTCAGATGAATTAGTACCTTTGAATAATAAAGCTTTTACAGAAGATTATTCTAATTACGGTGTATCTAGATTAGGATATCCTAATGCAAGAAAAGAAAGTTTTGAACAAGCAATTAGTTATGGAGAAAAAGAAATAGCAAGCTTAAAGGAAAAACTTAATAATAAACCTTTTAAAAATCTATATGGTGAAAATCGTTATCCTATAGAAGCTACAAGTTGGGAAAGTGTCGAAGTAAAAACAGCTAACATAAAAGCTCAATTAGATGACCAATTACTAAGG
>Ga0335396_10003634_pt1 | contig 17553 bp, 18 predicted proteins | sample FRY02_FD_205743 | JGI IMG/M metagenome (GOLD analysis project Ga0335396, IMG submission 205743) | Freshwater microbial communities from Lake Fryxell liftoff mats and glacier meltwater in Antarctica - FRY-02 (spades assembly) (version 2) | ecosystem: Environmental > Aquatic > Freshwater > Ice >... | reverse complement strand
AAATAAAAAAAAAGTAAAAACAAAACAATATGGCAAAAATCAATTTCGGTGGAGTTACAGAAGATGTAGTAACCCGAGAAGAATTCCCCTTAGACAAGGCTCGTGAAGTTCTGAAAGATGAAACTATAGCAATTATCGGTTATGGTGTTCAGGGTCCAGGCCAAGCATTAAACCTACGCGACAATGGCATCAGAGTGATTATCGGACAGCGTAAAGATTCAAAAACCTGGGATAAAGCTATTGCTGACGGATGGGTTCCTGGCGAAACTCTGTTTGAAATTGAAGAAGCTGCCGAAAAAGGTACAATCATTCAATATCTGTTATCAGATGCAGGACAGATTGCTCTTTGGCCAACAATCAAAAAATATCTTAGTCCTGGAAAAGCACTTTATTTTTCTCATGGATTTGGCATTACTTACAAAGAGCAGACAGGCATTATTCCCCCTGCTGATGTAGATGTGATTCTTGTTGCTCCAAAAGGATCAGGTACATCATTGCGCCGAATGTTTTTGGCAGGTAAAGGTTTGAATTCATCATTCGCCATCCATCAGGATGCAACAGGTAAAGGCAGAACACGCGCTATTGCACTAGGAATTGGAGTCGGTTCAGGGTACCTTTTCGAAACTGATTTCCGTAAAGAAGTTTACTCTGACTTAACCGGTGAGCGTGGAACTCTGATGGGTGCAATCGCAGGTATTTTCGAAGCACAATACAATACGCTTCGCAGAAATGGTCACTCTCCTTCTGAAGCATTCAACGAAACTGTCGAGGAACTTACACAGAGTCTGATGCCATTGGTAGCAGAAAACGGTATGGACTGGATGTATGCGAACTGCTCAACTACAGCCCAACGCGGCGCTTTAGACTGGAAAGGGCGTTTCCGTGATGCAACCCAGCCTGTATTTGATGAATTATATGAGAGTGTTGCATCTGGTAAAGAAGCTGAACGTACTATCAAATTGAACAGCCAGCCCGATTATCGTGTAAAGCTTGAGGCAGAGCTTAAAACACTTCATGATAGTGAGATCTGGCAAGCAGGTCAGGCAGTAAGAAGTTTACGTCCTGAGAATCAACCTGAGAAATAATTTTTTTATAGGTTATAGGTTGTCAGTTTTCAACCTATAACCTATTTCTAAAACCCAAACTCCAAATGGCTTATACCCTGTTTGATAAAATCTGGAACAAACATATGGTCAGCAGAAATGCCAGATTTCCGGACACCTTATACATTGATGTTCATCTCATCAATAAGATAACGAGTCCCAAAGCTTTTGAAGGTTTACGGAAACGCAATATCTCGGTTTTGAGACCCGAACAAACGCTGATTCTAAAGGATCCGGCTTTTAGTCATCATATGCAAGCCTCAGACCTCTCGCAATTTCAGCTTGATCTTTACAATAGGAATTGTAGTGATTTCGGATTAGAAAAGTTTGAACAAAATCTTGTTAATCAAACAGACACTTTAATTGCTTTTCCGGGACAGACTCTGGTTTTTGATCAGAATCATACTGATGGTTTGGGTGCTTTTGGAATATTATCCATAAGTATTAATGAATTTTTGGTAGAACAGGTATTAGCCACGCAATGCCTGCTGGTAAACAAGCCTAAACGAATGAAGGTTGAAGTGAATGGAAGATTGGCCAAAGGACTTATCTCAAAGGATATTAATCATTTTCTAATTTCAGAAATATCAACTGAAGGGGCGAAAGGTTATTTTATAGAATTTTCTGGAGATACTATTCTTGGTCTAGATATGGAAGGCCGGATGGCTATCTGTAAAATGAGCAGGGAAATTGGCGCACTAGGAGGATTAATAGCTCCAGATGAGACCACCTTTGAATACTTGCGTAATAATGGAATAATGCCAGCAAACGAAAGTATAGAAGAGACTATTTCAATCTGGCAATGTCTGTATTCTGATGAGAGCTCCGTTTTTGATGAGGTTCTTGAATTCGATGCAGAAGATATCGGTCCGGGTAATTACGGTATTGGCCTATCTAGGTTAATACAGGCTAAACCGACAAATGAAAGGTCAGAAATGATCATCCATGATGGTGAAGCGATAATTGCAGGCTATAATGACACTAATTATCTCCTAAACCATCTGGAAAGCATTAAAAATTACGAAAGTACAAGGATATATAAAGTTTTAGATAGGGCTTAATCCCATTATTTAAGATCAGATCCGCTGAATTCAGGCAAGAAATAGAGTAAAATACTCTGTTAAAGAAAAAAATATGTTACACGACCCAAACCGCATCTATATTTTTGACACCACCTTAAGGGATGGAGAACAGGTACCTGGATGTCAGTTATCTACCGTTGAAAAGATTGAAATAGGCAAAGCCCTCGAAAATCTTGGAGTAGATATCATTGAAGCTGGCTTCCCTATTTCTAGCCCTGGTGATTTTCAAAGTGTGGTTGAACTCTCTAAGGCTGTTCGTGAGCCAGTAATTTGTGCGTTGACTCGTGCAAATAAAGGAGATATTGATTCAGCTGCTGAAGCCTTAAAGTTTGCCAAGCGACCAAGGATTCATACTGGTATCGGTTCTTCTGATAACCATATTAAATATAAATTCAACAGTACAAGGGAAGCGATCCTTGAACGTGCCATCGAGGCAGTAAAGTATGCTAAAAGTTTTGTAGAAGATATTGAGTTTTATGCAGAAGATGCAGGGAGGGCAGATAATGTATTTCTTGCAAAAATGGTTGAGGCTGTTATTGCGGCAGGAGCAACGGTAGTAAATATCCCCGATACAAACGGATATTGCCTACCTGAACAATATGGTGAAAAGATCCGCTTCCTGAAAGAGAATGTTAAAAACATCGATCAGGTAATTATTTCAGTTCATTGCCATAATGATTTGGGACTTGCTACGGCTAATAGTATTGCAGGTATTCAGAACGGAGCACGACAGGTAGAGTGTACGATCAATGGAATCGGAGAGCGTGCAGGAAACACGGCATTAGAAGAAATTGTAATGATCCTAAAAACTCACCGAAGCCTGAACTTTACACATAAGGTAAACAGTAGGCACTTATATGAGCTTAGCGGAATGGTGAGTCGCATGATGCGTATGCCAGTTCAACCTAATAAGGCTATCGTTGGAAAAAATGCGTTTGCACATAGCTCAGGTATTCATCAGGATGGTGTGTTAAAGCACCGTGAAACCTATGAAATTATCAATCCTGAGGATGTGGGTATTGATCAGTCTGAAATCATTCTTACTGCACGCAGCGGAAGGCATGCCCTAAACCATCATCTTGAACGTTTGGGATATACCATGGATCGTATCGACCTTGATCAAGTTTATGATAGATTCCTGACTATGGCTGATGGTAAAAAAGAAATAAGGGATGATGACATTCTTCTTCTTATGGGCGATAAGGCTGAGTCAAATTATAAAGACGGGCTTTCAATTAAGAGTTTGCAAGTGAGCTGCGGCGATCAGGCAAGTCCTGAAGCAACTATTAGATTATTTTACAAAGGTATTGTCCATGAAGCTATATCGCCAGGAAACGGACCGGTAGATGCCACGATCAAAGCAATTGAGAAAATCATCGGTCGAAGCTTCAACATCAAAGAGTTTAACATCCATGCGATTCACAGTGGCAGCGATGATGTGAGTAAAGTGGATATGCTCGTAATAAATGAAGGCAAATCCTACAAAGGCTATGGTTTCAGTACAGATATTGTGCGTGCTTCTGCAAATGCTTACCTGGATGCACTGAATAAGTTTGTGTAGAGGGAGTTATACGTTGTACGTTTTTACGTAACACGTTTTATAAAATTGATTACATGTGGGTAACTGGTATTAATTTGAAGAATCATATAACCGTTCAGATCTAAATACTAGGTACTAAGTACTAAATACTAATAAAAAAAATATGAGCAATACATTGTTTGACAAAGTGTGGGATTCTCACATAGTTCGTAAGATTGAAGGTGGGCCTGATGTGTTATTTATTGACCGCCATATGGTTCATGAAGTTACGAGTCCGGTGGCCTTTCTTGGTTTGAAAAGCAGAGGACTTAAGGTATTATATCCTGAGCGTACATTTGCTACCGCGGATCATAATACCCCAACAATCAATCAGCATTTACCAGTTGCGGATCCACTTTCGGCCAATCAGCTGAAAGCACTCGAATCCAATTCAAAAGAACATGGAATCAGTTACTGGGGTCTAGGACATCAAAAAAATGGTATTGTCCATGTGGTAGGCCCTGAATATGGGATTACTCAACCTGGTGCATCCATCGTTTGCGGTGATTCGCACACTTCAACTCACGGTGCATTTGGCGCAATCGCTTTTGGCATTGGTACTTCTGAAGTAGAGATGGTACTGACCACCCAATGTATTATGCAGCCTAAGCCAAAGAAGATGAGAATCAACATTAATGGCGAATTGGGTAAAGGCGTAACACCAAAAGATGTTGCACTGTTCATCATATCTCAATTAAGCACTTCGGGAGCTACCGGATACTTTGTAGAATATGCAGGCGAAGTATTCGAAAACATGAGCATGGAAGGTAGGATGACTGTATGTAACTTGAGCATTGAAATGGGTGCCAGAGGTGGTATGATCGCACCTGATGAAACCACTATCACATATGTAAAAGGTCGTGAATTCAGTCCGAAAGGTGAAGCATGGGACAGAGCGCTGGCATACTACAGAAGCCTGAAAACAGATGTTGATGCAGTTTTTGATAAGGAATATACCTTCGATGGTTCTACCATTGAACCAATGATCACCTACGGTACGAATCCGGGAATGGGTATGGGTATTTCACATGCTATCCCTAAAGCAGGAGATGTAGAAGGGGGAGCTGCAACATTTGCCAAATCATTAAACTATATGGGTTTCCATGAAGGTGAGCCAATGATGGGAAAACAAGTGGATTATGTATTCATTGGCAGCTGTACCAACGGTAGAATTGAAGATTTCAGAGCTTTTGCTTCCATTGTAAAAGGTAGAAAGAAAGCAGAACATATTACTGCATGGCTTGTCCCGGGATCACATATTGTTGAAAAACAAATTCAGGATGAAGGATTATTAGACATCTTCACAGAAGCTGGATTTACTTTACGTCAACCAGGTTGTTCTGCATGCCTAGCAATGAATGATGATAAAATTCCGGCAGGAAAATATGCTGTCAGTACCTCAAACAGGAACTTTGAAGGACGTCAGGGCCCGGGTTCCAGAACAATGCTGGCCAGTCCGCTAGTTGCAGCTGCTGCGGCAGTAACCGGGGTAGTAACTGATCCGAGAACACTAATTCAATAACAGGCGAAATTTCGCATAAAGACATAAAAATGGCTTACGATAAATTCAATATATTAAGAAGTACTGCAGTTCCATTGTCAATTGAGAATGTGGATACTGATCAGATTATTCCTGCCCGTTTCTTAAAAGCAACAGAACGTGTGGGATTCGGGGATAACCTTTTCCGCGACTGGAGATATAACTCAGATAACAGTCCGAAGGTAGAATTTGTACTCAATAATCCACTTTACAGCGGCAAAATTCTGGTTGGAGGAAAGAACTTTGGGTCTGGTTCATCCAGAGAACATGCTGCTTGGGCAATTTATGATCATGGGTTCAGATGTGTGGTATCCAGCTTCTTTGCAGATATTTTTAAAGGTAATTGCCTTAATATCGGGGTTTTACCCGTTCAGGTTAGTCCTGAATTTGCCGATAAGATTTTTCAGGCGATTGAAGCAAATCCGAAAACTGAAATTGAAGTGAACCTGCTTGAGCAGTCGATCAGCATTCTTTCTACCGGAGAAAAAGAATCATTTGATATCAGCTCATACAAGAAAAGTAATATGATCAATGGCTTTGATGATATTGATTATCTAGTCAATATCAAGCCTGAAATACAAGAATTTGCATCCAATCTGCCATTATAACAAAAAACCATATAAATGGGAAAGAGGAAAATAGAAATAATGGACACAACACTCCGCGATGGTGAACAAACCTCAGGAGTATCGTTTTCAATTTCGGAAAAACTTACTATTACTCAGCTTCTACTTGAAGAACTCAGGGTTGACCGTGTTGAGGTGGCATCTGCACGGGTGTCTGAGGGTGAGTTCACTTCAGTTAAAGCCATTATGGATTGGGCAAATACTAATGGCCATACACACAAGATTGAGGTACTTTCATTTGTAGACCAAGGAGTTTCAATTGAATGGATGGCTAAAGCGGGTGTTAAAGTACAGAACCTTTTAACCAAAGGATCTTTGAACCATTTGAAACATCAGCTAAAAAAGACTCCGGAACAGCACTTTGCTGAAATTGCTGAAATCTTAAGATTAGCAGCAAAACACGGTATTTCAAGTAATGTCTACCTAGAAGATTGGAGTAATGGAATGCGTAATTCTCCGGAGTATGTTTTTCAGTATCTTGATTTTCTTTCTGGCCAGCTGGTAACAAGGATTCTTTTACCTGATACACTTGGAGTGCTGACACCCTCTGAAACCTTCGAATATATTTTGCAAATCAAAACCCGGTATCCAAAAATTCATTTCGATTTTCATGCACACAACGATTACGACTTGGCTAATGCCAATATTCTGGAAGCCATTAAAGCTGGAGTTGATGGCTTACATTTAACAGTAAATGGCATGGGCGAGCGGGCCGGAAATGCCTCTATGGCCAGTGCTGTTGCAGCTATCAACGATTTTATGCCTGAAATTAAGATCAATATCAAGGAAGAAGCCATTTACACTGTCAGTAAACTGGTAGAAACTTTTTCGGGAATCAGAATACCTTCAAATAAGCCAATAGTTGGTGATAATGTGTTCACACAAACTGCCGGTATTCATGCCGATGGCGATAGTAAAAACAACCTTTATTTCAATGATCTACTCCCTGAACGTTTTGGAAGAAAACGTACTTATGCTTTAGGAAAAACGTCCGGTAAGGCTAATATTGAAAAGAACCTCCAGGAGCTTGGTCTGAAATTGAGTGAACAGGATTTGAAAAAGGTAACTCAGCGTGTTATTGAGCTGGGAGACATGAAAGAAACGGTTACAAAAGAGGACCTTCCCTATATTATTTCTGACGTTTTGAATAGCCCCTCTACTACTGACAAGGTAATTGTAGACTCCTATGTTTTGACACATTCCAAAGGTTTAAGGCCATCGGCAACAATTGCTGTACGTTTTGATGGGGAGTTATTTGAAGAGAATGCACAGGGGGATGGGCAATTTGATGCCTTCATGAAAGCCCTTGGTAAGGTTTATGAAAAAAAGAAGGCATGTCTTCCTAAATTAATCGACTATGCAGTAAGAATTGCACCTGGCAGTAACTCAGATGCCTTGTGCGAAACAATTATTACTTGGGAAACACCTACAAAAAAATTCATTACCCGAGGCCTTGATTCAGACCAGACCGTATGTGCCATCAAAGCGACTCAGAAAATGCTTAATATTATTTAGTGATTAGTGGTTAGTTGGTTAGTTGGTTAGTTGTTAGAATGCAAAATTGTATTTTTAGAACGAATTTCAACATAAACAGATCTTATAACTTAATACTTAATACTTATAATTCAAAAAAAATGAAATTAAATATTGCCCTTTTAGCCGGAGATGGAATAGGACCTGAAGTAATTGAACAGGCTGTAAAAGTATGTAATGCCATTGCAAAGAAATTCAATCATGAAATCAACTGGACATCTGCATTAACTGGTGCGTGTGCTATTGATGCAGTGGGTGAACCTTACCCCGATTCAACACATGCGATTTGTATGGCTGCAGATGCGATCCTATTTGGCGCAATCGGTGATCCTAAATATGATAATGACCCAAAAGCACCTGTTCGTCCAGAGCAGGGCTTGCTCAAGATGCGCAAAAAACTGGGTTTGTTCGCCAACGTTCGCCCTACGTTTACCTTTCCTTCACTGATTGATAACTCTCCACTAAAAAGGGAACGAATTGAAGGAACAGATCTAATTATACTTCGTGAGCTGACTGGTGGAATTTACTTTGGTGAGCGTGGCAGAAAAGATAATGGTAATACTGCATTTGACACCTGTACCTATACTCGAGATGAAATCATCCGCTTAGCTAAGCTTGGATTTGAAATGGCAATGAAGCGCTCCAAAAAACTATGTTGTGTTGATAAAGCCAACGTACTTGAAAGTTCACGTTTATGGCGTGAAACTGTTCAAGATATGGAAAAAGACTATCCGGAAATAAGCGTAAGTTATGAGTTTGTAGATGCTGTGGCAATGCGCCTTGTTCAATGGCCAAGTTCTTATGATGTGATAATCACAGAAAACCTTTTCGGGGATATTTTAACGGATGAAGCATCGGTTATTTCAGGATCAATGGGATTAATGCCATCCGCATCGATTGGCTTGCACACGTCCTTATTTGAGCCTATACATGGTTCTTACCCACAGGCTGCCGGAAAAGATATTGCCAATCCTTTGGCTGCCGTACTTTCGGCTGCAATGATGTTCGAAGATGCATTCGGATTAAAAGAAGAGGCAGAACTAATCAGAGTTGTTGTCAACCAGTCTTTGGCTTCCGGAATTGTAACCGAAGATATTTCTGGTAAAAACAAAGCTTACAAAACCACTGAAGTTGGGGATTGGCTAAGGAATAGGATATTAGGATGATAGGATAATAGGATTATAGGATTGGAGGATTTGGAATATTCAGGTGTTTTAATCCTACAGTTAAAAATTCTCTAAATCCGCTCTTTTCTTGTAATCTTTATTTTCCGGGTGTGAAAGATTGTAAACCCGCTTAAATTCAAGGCTTTTTGCACCAAAATTTATTAATAATCCGATAGGTAAATTATAGGCTTGACAATAATTCATAGCCTGTGCCAGATGTACATCTTCCATTCTCACCAAGGCTTTCAATTCCAGCATAATTAATCCTTCAACAAAAAAAATCAACCCTTCTTGTTCCTAATTTTATCCCTTTATAATAGATTACCAAAACCATTTCTCTCTTGAAATTTAAGCCCGATCTTTGTAATTCAATGGCTAAGGCTCTCTGATAAATTACCTCTTGAAAACCATTCCCAAGAACTCTATGGACTTTCATTGCAGAGGAAATTATTTTATGTGTAAGTTCTCCATGCTTCATCTCAAAAATGATTTAACATGCAAAAATTAAACAGCCTCACTCTACAAAAATTACAGTAATCCCATAAATTCAATCCTACTATCCTAAAATCCCATAATCCTATAATCCTAGTAGCTATACTCAAGATAACGGCTAATCTGCACCTGCACCTTATCTCCTTTCTGATAGATTCCAGGTTTCTGATTGATTGCGACTAATTCAATCTCGTTCCTTTCTAGTAAAAGGTCTTCATAAAAACCTTTAAAAAAAATCTCTTTTACCCGGTAACTTTTACTGCCCCAACTACTTTTGAGTTGCACCCATTCGGGATAAATCATCACAGTATTCAATTTAGCTCTTATACCTAAAATCCTAGCTTCTTCAGCAGGAAGCACAAAAGCATTCCCTAATAGTTTTGCAGTATAAATATGTAAAGGATTTGAATAAATTTCCTCAGGCCTCCCCGATTCAATCAATTTACCTTCTTTTAGAATAATCATCTTATTGGCAAGGGTAAGTCCATCCACAGGATCATGAGAAACAAGAATAATGGTGATACCTAACTGATCGCATAAATTTTTAAGATCAGCGCGGAATTGAGTTTTAAGCAAGGCATCCAACTGACTGAAAGGCTCATCAAGCAGAAGTACCTCAGGTTCGGTAATTATTGCCCGGGCGAGTGCCACACGTTGCTGCTCTCCACCACTCAGCTCTATAATTTTCTTATTAGCTAGATATTCAATCCCAAGAAGTTTCATAATATCAGCAGCTTTCTTCTTCTTTCCTTTCAGATCCTCATTAGAAAGCATACTTTCAATATTTTCATAAACTCTAGCATAAAGATTCAGATTGAAATCCTGACTCATCATTTTCATTGAATCGTGGCCGGGGATTAATTTTTCATGTGGTCCATCAAGATGAAGACCCTTAAAAAATACTTCTCCCATATCCGGAGCAAGCAGTCCATAGATAATTTTTAGCAAAGTACTTTTACCACTTCCGCTTTCCCCAACAATGGCGACAAAATCTCCCTTTTTTATTGACAGATCAATTTTACTGACACCCGCTCTGCTATCCTCAGCATAGTGCAGGCTTACTTTTTCAAGAGAAATAAAAGTATTTGACATGGAATCAAATATAAAAAAAAAAGCCCTGCCTAAGTTCTAAAAACAATGGCAGGGCTTGAAATTCAGAGCTTGTTTTAAAATCCGAACATTAGTCCGAAGGAAAGATTTCTAAAGTCTTGAGGACCCTGCCCTTCAGCAAAAACATCATTGCCATAATATTTTACATAAACTCCCATTCCCCCATAACCAAGACGGGCAAAGGCTCCGTAACGGAATGGATTAAGATTATAATCATCTTTAAATTTATCCTTTCCATTTTCATCACTTACCTGTTTCACCTTGCCATTTAAAAGGAAGCCTATTTCCGGTCCGAAGACAAAATTTAATTTATCGCCTTTTTTATCATCGTTTGTGCGTAATTGAAATGATAGAGGGATACGCAGATACTGACTAGAGAACCTGTTCTTTTTATAATCAACAGTTTCTGTGACATAGGATAAATTTGCTTTATCCTTCTGAAAAGTAATGTTTTGCTTTAAACGCATATGGTTCCAGTCAAACCCTGCACCGACATAGACCTTAAAGTGACTGTTGAAACGATATCCCATCTGGAAGAATTCAAAGCCAAAGTTGCTGCTTTTCCAGGTCGCGCGCTCAAGGTAAGAGTTAGCGGCAGAAAGAGTGTAACTTCCTTTATCGGTATAGGTACTAAAACCCAGATCAAAACGAGCCGCAATGAACTGGATAGAAATTTTTGAAGTCGGTTTAGATTCATTTTCTGTGCTGTCCTTTGAATCACCTAAACCGATTTTAATTGTTATACTTCTTTTTATATTGTTTAAAGTATCACGGGATACTACTAATACTGTATCCTTTTCTACCTGTGCAAATCCACCTACCGCAACCATTGATAAGAAGGAGTAAATTAATAATGTTTTCATTTTTTAAATATGTATGTGAGTTAATCTATTTTCTGCTTTTAATTTTTACCAATCCAAAATTGATACCTGAAACCTCTGATCCTTCATCGCTATCTTTGAATTCAATGAGCTTATCTTCACGCTTATCAACCCTTGCGATTATAAAGTTTACCAGGCTGCCTATACTTCTTATTTTTCTTTGACCTCTAATATCAGTTTCATCTGAATTCACCTCTTCAGCAGCAAACTCAGCTTTGGCCATCATATCCGGTTGAGTGACATCCAACTCAGACTGATCTCCAGAATATCTGTTCGGCACTTTAACAGATTTCTTTGCTTGAACTGGGTTGGTCCTTTTAACCGGTTCTGAAGCCATGATAACAAGCTCTTGAGCAGGAGGTGATTTAATTTGAGACTCAGCTGTGGGAGCACTTTCAATTAATCGGTATTCGCTTGAGCTTATTCCTGTAGCATTTGACAAGCTAATATCAGGAACTTCTGTTTTTACCGTTTGAATAGTGTTAAGCGGCTCATGAATGGTGGCTGGCGACTCATTTAAATCAGTTTGAGCAGAGTTATTCTCTATATTCTGAGCTATTTTAGAACTTACACGTAGTTTGATCACTTCCTGCGGACGGAAATACAATAAAGTGACAGAGATCAAAACTATTATACTAGCAGCTGCCATCCAGGATGATGGAAAAACTGTTTTCCTCCTTTGTTTGTGATCCATTGCACCGGTTATTTTTTCCCAAACTGCAGCCGAAGGCTCAATCTCGAGATCTCCAAAACGCTGTTGGAATAATTTATCTAGTTCTTTATCCGATATGGGATGCATAATTCAAGCCCTCCATTTTAATTATTTTTTCTTTTAATATTGCTCTTGCCCTCGACAATTGTGATTTCGAGGCGCCTTCAGATATTCCTAATTCTTTTGCAATTTCTTTATGAGAATAACCTTCAATTGCATACATATTGAAGACAATGCGATAACCATTTGAAAGTTGCTGAACCAGCTTCATTAGATCATTTAATTCCAATTTGCCCATGTCGAAAGTGGATTGCGGCTGATCGTATACCTCATCTATATCGACCACATTTAAACTTCTCAGATTCTTACGATATGTTTCGATAGCCGTGTTCACCATAATTCTTCTTATCCATCCCTCAAAAGAGCCATCACTTCTAAACGCCGAAACTTTTTGAAATACTTTAACAAACCCTATTTGCAGAATATCCTCTGCCTCAAAAGTGTCTTTAGCATAACGCATACAGACCCCCATCATTTTAGAAGCAAGTGCGTTGTAAAGGCTTTCCTGTGCTTTTCGATCACCTTTTTTGCACCCTTCAAGTAAACTGTCTATCGTAAATGTTCGGTCCAAATTCATATGCTTTAAAGGTAAGATGATCGGATGTGCCATTTAGTTGCATAAGTGAGAAAAAAAACGCAGAAATTTTATTTATATCAAAAGACCAAATGATTTATTAGATAATTGGCTATTGAGTTAAAATTAAGGATTTAGTAATTAAGAGGTTAATTATTGGGGCATACAGATGTTTTTATAGCTTTTTTGGAAAGCGTGGCCTCTACCCATCGCTTAGTTCAGCCCGGCTCTGCGCTTTAGTTTTTGCCAGAACAGTTCTTGGAAACTTTCTTAAATCTACAGGCAAAAAGCTATCGCTCCGATCCGGTTTAGATGGCCAAAATGTTGCTACGATTATTGACTGTTAACAAGTCTTATAATGCAAGGCCTCCATTTATTCAAACTATGCAATATCCGAGAGGATGAATGCAGCACGCGACTGTTACAACAATAGAATCACTAACCTGCTTTCTAAAAACTAATCTTGCACATTCAGTATTACAAAACCCTTACCAGTCCCAAACTTATATGTAATTTTATTATATAATTTTGATTACTATTATACATGGCATTCGTCGACTACTATCAGGCACTCGGAATAACTAAATCTGCTACAGATAAAGATATTAAAGCGGCGTATCGAAAAATGGCCCGGAAATATCATCCTGATGTAAATCCAAATGATAAGGAAGCACAGCAAAAATTTCAGAACATAAATGAGGCCAATGAAGTATTGAGCGATCCTGCAAAACGTAAAAAATACGATCAGCATGGTAAAGACTGGAAACATGCTGATCAGTTTCAATCTGCTGGACAAGGCAGACCGGATGGCGGCAGAAGTGCCGGGGAACCAGGGTATACCGGTTCATTCAGCGATCAAAATTTCTCAGATTTCTTCAGTTCTATGTTCGGAAAATCATCAGGGCAAAGCAGGCAGGCCAATTTTAAGGGACAGGATTTCAATGCTGAACTTCGTCTCAATTTAAAAGATGTCTATACTACTCAAAAACAAACAATAAATGTTAATGGTAAAAACATCAGACTTACCATTCCGGCTGGAATTGAGAACGGGCAATCAATCAAAATAAAAGGTCATGGAGGTGCCGGAATAAATGGCGGCCCGAACGGAGATCTTTTTATCACCTTCTCCATTGCCAATGACCCTGAATTTAGGCGAATGGGAAATGACTTATATAAAAATATAGAGATTGACCTTTATACTGCAGTTCTAGGTGCAGAAATTACCGTCGATACCATGAGTGGAAAGGTTAAACTACCAGTTAAACCTGAAACTCAAAATGGCACAAAAGTTAAACTTAAAGGTAAAGGCTTTCCTATTTACAAAAATGAAATCCAGTTTGGCGACTTATACATCACCTATACAGTGAAGATCCCTGCTAATCTCAGCGAAAAAGAGAAGGAATTGTTCAAAGAATTATCAAATCTTAGAAAATAAGTCCATGACAAAGGCAACCTTAATTTCTGCAAGTGAATTCTGCGTTTACCATAACATTGAATTCTCATTTATCCGCAATCTGAAGGAATTCGGATTGGTAAAAATTGTAAATTTTCAGCAGACAGATTATATTCCGCCAGACCAGATTGAGAAGCTGGAACGAATGATCAGAATGCATAGGGAACTAGAGATCAATCCTGAAGGCATTGATACAATTGACCACCTGCTTGTCCGCATGATCCATTTACAGCAGGAAGTGACAAAGCTAAAGAACCGGCTTCGTCTATATGAAGACAATGAATGAAATTTATAAATCTTAAAATCTGGGTTATGACACTGATCGCAAAATTTCTAATCGCTTCTGTTGCTCTCGAACATCTGTATATCCTTTGGCTCGAAATGTTTGCTTGGACTACAGCAGGGCGAAGAACCTTTAAATCTATGTCTGCTGATATCTTTGAAAAAACGAAATCAATGGCAGCAAATCAGGGTCTTTATAATGGTTTCCTTGCCGCAGGACTTATTTAGTGATTGGTGATATAAAATGAAGCCTGGTTAAAGAATGTAGCTATATTTTTCCTTGGCTGTGTACTTATTGCAGGAATTTATGGTGCATTAAGCGTTCAAAAATCAATCTTTTATGTCCAGGGTATTCCTACCGTCCTTGCTTTGGCCGCAGTTATCTTCCTTTAGGTTTATGTAATCTAAACTCCTGTTTATACATAAGGAATGACGAGTTTGAGAATTCGATCTTCCTTGATCCTGCAGGACGGTTTAGATCCATCATTGGCTCGAATCGGAAGTCCATATAAAGATTTGAAATCAGTTTCTGCTGATAAGAATATCGAAGGATAAATAAATTTCTGTGCTTTTCGGTATATCCCGAATGACTAATGTGTTGAGAAACACTCTGATACAATGGCATTCCATTAGATGAAATAAAGGAATTTCCCTTCCATATTGTTCCCATTATTGACCCAAACCGATGAGTATCAAAACCTGCGTTCAGGTACCAGCCATAACCTCGGGAGTAAGGCTGAAGATCGGTAAACGAAAGATCATTAAAAGAAATCAGGTAATTCTCCGTCCTAAGATCTTTAATCCAACCCGAAAACGGAAGCTTTAACTTAAAACCTATGGCAGAATTAACCAACGTCTGCAATGACTCATCCACGATGTCAATCTGACCACCCTGATGGAAAACAGTTAACTGGACGGGAATAGATAAGCTTAGAGCTGAGTTTCTGATCAGATTAAGCTCGGCTGAGAGTCCGCCAAGAATTTGCTCCTGCACAAGACTCGGTTTATAGATCATTTTCTTCCAGTTAATGAATGCATCTAGAAATAAATTTCTGCCATTGATAATAAACTGGGTTCCATATTCAACAGGCTCGGTAATCTTTTTTTCAATATCATAGATTGGCTCAAGCATACGATGGTGAATATTGCCTTCGAGTACCCCATTCACTAATGTGGTATTTCCATGCTGATATTTTACACTGAATAAGGGATATGTTCTATAAATACCTATGCCACCAAAATCCTTACGAAGATGTACCCCAGCAGTTACTGCTAACCTGGGATGCGCATAATAAACAATCTGTGGCTCCAACTGAGCTCCAAACCAGGTATAACCATCCTGAATTTTATTGAAATATTCAAAATTACGGAGGTAATTGAAGTTATGAATGCTCAGGTAAAGTTCACCTGTTCTAATACTATCCGGACGGATACGGTACTCTAGACTATCATTTAATATCTGAGCATCAGCCGCTTGGAAGATATTTAGGAGAAATATTAAAGCCAGAATCCGTTTCATTCAGTTGGGAATCACATCATTAAGCTGCAATACATTGCTAATTATTAATTATTTTTTTTGAGCCGGTAATACTTATAAATCTTCACTGCCGCCATAATGATCACGCTAAACAGCACCAATCCCACCAGCCCATAGATCCAGTCGATAGCACTTTTAAGAATCGCTGTGAAAACAATCGCAACTAAAAAGATAGTCGCAAGCTCATTCCAGATCCGGAGTTGGGTTGATGTCCACTTAAAAATACCCTGCTTTAATTGTTTGATTATATTCTGGCAAATGAAATGATAAATGAGTAGCCCAAGTACAAAGCCAAGTTTGACTTGCATCCAGGGCATTGAAAGAAGAGCTGGATTTAAATAGAACATCCCGATTCCAGCCAGAACAGAAAGAACCATTGCAGGGGTAGTGATAATATACCACAGCTTATGCTGCATGATTTCAAACTGCTTCTGAAGTATAATACGTTCCGAATCAGGCCTTTCATTGGCCTCAACATGATAAATAAACAGACGTACAATGTAGAAGAGCCCAGCCATCCAGCTGACGACGAAGATGATGTGGAGGGCTTTGAGGTACAGGTATGACATGTTTGTTAAAGCTCAAGGCTTAAAGCATAAAGCTAAAAGTCTAATTTATAATTAATCGTGATGCGGCTTTCCGCTTTAAGCCCTTAGCTTTCAGCCTAATATCTAAACTCCTTCACCACTTCAATCGCATACTTCACATTATCAAAGGGGATGTCGGGCATGATTCCATGACCAAGGTTAAAAATAAAGCCATCCTCGCCCCGCATCCGCTCAAACAAACGATGTATCCGTTCCTTAATCACATGCTTTTCGGCATATAAGACATGTGGATCAAGATTCCCCTGTACGGCCATTCCTACAGGAAGTTTCTTCTTAATATCTAGCAAGTCAGCATTCCAATCGATCGAGACAACATCAGGATTGGATTCCGCCATCAAAGGTGCAAAAACCGAGCTTCCTTTACAAAAAGATATTACCGGAACGTCTTTGCGGTTTAATTTGGAGATGATCTCCTTATTATAGTTGTGTGAAAATTCGGTATAGTCATCCCATGACAGTGCCAGCGCCCAGCTATCGAATAACTGAACAGCGTTTACACCAGCAGCGATCTGAAGGTTAAGATAATCAATGGTAACCTTTGCGATTTTCGCAAGTAACTGGTGCGCGAGTTCCGGATGATTGTGGATCAGCAGCTTAGTCAGCTTAAAATCCTTTGATGACCCGCCCTCTACCAGATAGCTCATTACAGTAAATGGTGCACCTGCAAAACCGATCAAAGGGATCTTTCCATTCAGCCTTTGCTGAATAATCTTAATTGCATCAGCCACGTATTGTAGCTTATTATCAACATCAGTCAGAAGTTTATCTATATCTGCCTGATTGCGTACTGGATTTGCGAACTTAGGACCAAGACCTTGGGTAAAACTAAGATCGCCACCCATTGCCTCGCCAGTTACCAAAATATCTGAGAAAAGGATTGCCGCATCAATACCCAAAAGATCAACAGGCAGCATGGTTACATCTGCAGCAATTTCGGGTGTTTTACACATTTCCAGAAAGGAGTATTTATTTTTTATTTCCCAGTATTCCGGCATAAATCTACCAGCCTGACGCATCATCCAAACTGGCGGACGTTCTGTATTTTTTGAAAATGCTGCCCTGAGGAAAAGGCTGTCTTGAATATTTTTATCGCTCACTACGCTTTGTTAATTTCTAATTCTATTTTTTCTATAATATTATTTATCCTGGCGCTTATTTTAAATGTTTTGGCCTTCTCCACATATGTTGCCGCACGCTCAAAATCCTTCTTACGAA
>Ga0335396_10003630_pt1 | contig 17559 bp, 21 predicted proteins | sample FRY02_FD_205743 | JGI IMG/M metagenome (GOLD analysis project Ga0335396, IMG submission 205743) | Freshwater microbial communities from Lake Fryxell liftoff mats and glacier meltwater in Antarctica - FRY-02 (spades assembly) (version 2) | ecosystem: Environmental > Aquatic > Freshwater > Ice >... | reverse complement strand
AAAGGGAAGATTGGCAAGAAGTCAGAGTCGGATCATTTGACCGTGGTTATATTTCATCACGGTTATTAAGTGTGAATATACAATCAATTTCCCGCGATGGTAATATTTCTATTTTAGATAAATACTCTTCAAGTCTTGACACAGTATGGAAACTTTCCAAGTACGGTGATCCAAAATGAGGTTTTGAAAATTATATCGTCTGGGACAGACGATTACAGATGTGGAGATGAAATAAGACCAGTTTTAATTGGCAAAGTCGGTGAAGCATCCAAAAAGAAGGAGCCTGGTCTCCTGAAACTTGTAGGTCTTTAGCCTACAAGTAGTCCAACATAAATGTTGGTTGCACCACCATTACTATGGTTTATGCAGGGTAGATTGATTTTCGCTCCGATAATGCGTTCATTTCATAATTAATATCTCAATAGCTTTTGGTTGTTTCTTACCGCTTTTAGCAGCTGCTGCTTTTGAAAATTCTCTTGATTCCCATATATAATCACCTTCTGGAAACCAATCATGTAATTGTGGAAAATCATAATATGATAGTGAGAATTTACCTTTCATATTTTTAAGGCATTTTGAAAGCCTCTCATGATCTTCCCTAGTAAATCCTAAATTAGAATAATATGATCCTTCACCAATTATAAAATATGGGGGATCATTATAAACATATGTTGTAGGTGAATCATACTTTTCAATCACATCTTGGAAATCCATATTCTCAACAATATTTATCATTTCAAACATTTTTTGCCATTTAGGATTCCTAAGCTTATTCATAAATGATGTAAATTTGGAATGGTATTTACCTTTAAGGTCTATATAACCACCACCTGATGGATTCGCGCCACTAAAAACCGATGTTAAAACAAGTGCATATTTAGCAGCTAGTTCATAATCTGGGTATTCTGGTACTATAAAATTAGGATCATATATTTCAGATTGTGATAAATTAAAAAATTCTTTACATTCTGGTGGTGTTGGAAATATATTCTTTTTTTGAACTGGTACTTTCAAACATTCATTTAATAATTTAGAATGATTATTTAAACACCTAAATAAATTAACATTTAACTTATTAAAGTCATTATAAACAATTTTTTTAAGGTTTGGGTAATTAGACACATCCATATTAAAGAAGACCCAGTACATACCACTAAAGCTCTCCACATAGGTCTCTATATCATTCGGTATGAATGGTATAATAAATTTTGATATCTGTGATTTTCCACCAATATATGATATTGCCATTACTTTATATTTATTTATAATATTTGTAGGTGTTGCCCTTGGATAAGTTTTCTTAGATAAGCATATTTATATGACGGAACGTAAAACACACAAGTCTTTAGCTTGTGTGATGTAAGTGATAAAGTGGGTGTCGATTACAGACGCGGAGCAAAAATAAGAATCTTTAGTTTGTGTGTAGTTCATATATAGGTAAATCAAAAGATCCTAAATGAAAATACTTAAACATTTGAATAACTATAAGTATTTTCAAGAATCAATATCCTATCTAACTGATAATATGAGTGATGAGGATTTCCCCGATTTCGATTCATTACAGGACATTAAAGATATTTTAAACATAATAAGTGATGATGACATGTTTGTTAAAATACAACCAAGACCGCTGCCCGAAAGCAAAAGCCTGATATAGTATCAGGAGATAAAAATTCAAAAGATTGTGTCTCACTTGTCTACTGCAGTACCAATGATAAAGTTTTCACAATGGATATAGGTGTCGATAAATTAGCTGATTATGTTGATAAAAACAATGGAATCGTTTGTAATATTCATTTTGAAATATCAGCAAAATAAAAAATCCCCAATTAAGGGGATTTTAAATTCTGATTCAGATGAACTACACACAAGCTAAAGACTTGTGTGTTTTACGTTCCGTCATATAAACTTAACTCTTTGCTTCTTCAACAGATGCTTTTCTGTAAGCAGTTACTAAATTTTTAATTTCACCGATTGCTTTTCTAGCTCTTGTTGCTCCAGCTTTAGTTGTTGCTGCATGGTTTTCCTCGAAAGTTGCCCATAGCCCTTTCAACTCTTCAAATAATTCGTCTTTCATAGTTTTAATTTATTTTTTATTATAATGATATATTATCTATTTACTCCTCCCTTGTGGATATATCAGCCTTAGGGTGTTTTTATCCCAACATTATTTATGATATCGTTAACCTTTTTCTTCATCAATTCTATTTGCAATGTTAACTTTCATTTCTGACTTACTAATACTACTTATATCATTTCTAAGATCATGCATGCTAATATCTTCAAAACTCTTGAATTGTTCTTCCATGACTCTACCAAAAGTTGTAACATTCCTATCAACAATATAATCTCTGAACTCTTCCTCTTCTTCCTCTGTAAAGTCTATCATTATTCCAACGAAATTCCAACTTAGTTTATCCTTGTTCTCTCTGATGAATTCTATAGACAAGGGTGAGGCACTAATAAGAGGCCACATATTATATTTTTCAATTACTTCTTTATAAACATCCATATTATCAATCTTATCACATGATAATAGGTATGTCATCATCCTTTCCCAGTTTATATTTTCGTAATACTTTTTGACAAACCATTGGTTTAATCCAGAGTAAGTGGTCATTGATAGATTATAGATATCAATTTCCTTTAAGTATTGATCATCTATTAATTTTTCTAAGAAAGTTTCACTTACAACATAATTACCTGATTCTATTAACCTCATAAAATCTGTCTTATTTATCTCGTAAATATTATCAGATATAAAATCTTCTGGTATATTATACTCTCTTACCGTTGAAATTAGACCGTGTTTTTTTATATGATCTAATAGGTAACTTTTTGTGAAGATTACTTTATATATAGATTCTTCTTCTTCAATAAATTCTATTTCCTTTTTCATTCTATTCCTCTTTCTTTTTTGAATCTTCTCCATTTTTCTAGATCATTCTCCATTAATTTTCTGATCCTTTTGGAAAGGTTGTAAGTAGCTTCTTCACAGAAAGATTTGTATTCGGCATGAAGCTCGGACGGAATACGGACATTCATTAATTTGTCATTTCTTGCCATATCTATTCATTTGATTTTTTATCAATGTATATATATGTAAGGACATTTCCCCTTTTATGGAATATTGATGCCTGATGATCCTATGTTATATATCGGAGCTCGGAAACACACTAGTCTTTATCTTGTGTGTAGTTCATTTAGTTCGTATAGAGAGGTATTGACTTCTATTTTTACCATTGGGTTAATTGAATGTAGGTATCCATATACTCAAATTCAACATTGGTTAGTTCAGCAACAGCCACACTATCTTTGTATATAAAAACACCAGAAACAGAATATGGTGAAATTTTAAATTCATGTCTCGTCATAATATATTGATTAGAGCAAGATGTCATAAAGAACACCATAATTTCTCATAATAATTATGTGATGGATATCATTAATGGTTATTAATATATACTTAATATGAAATTCCTAACATATTATAAAGAAGAAAAATTACCTGATGGATTTGTCTTAGACTTATTAAAGAAAGAGCTAGACGGTGCTTTAGAAGAAGAAGACTCTATGAGAGCTAAACAGATAAAGGAATTAATGGATCAGCTAATATCTGATAATGATGAATATAAGAAGAAATATGCACTCGATGAGTATTGGTGGAAAGATCTAATAAAGGAAAACAATGATACCAATCTAGGGAAGTTCGTAATAAATAAAAGGGAGTTCTCACAATATATGAATCAGATTAAAAAGATTTTAGCATTCATGTATCCTAAATCAGACTATGAAACAATAACAACAGAGGATGGTAGTATTACGGTGTTGAAAGCACTTCAAAGTGAAAAGGATGCTGGCAGAGATTACTCTGTATTGAATAAAGTTAATACCAATATAAAACTAATGATTAGACTTGTTAATAAATTCGATCTAAAATCATTTGTTGAATTGGTGATGTTTGTCAGAGCAAATAGAGAGGATCTATTTACTGATAATGGTAAATACTTTCATATTGTATATGATACAATACGATCAACAGAATTAGTTGGTGAGAAAAATGAGGAAAGAGCTTGTGAGCATATTAAGGATATAATTAAGAAAAGGTTTAGCATCGTTGTTGATCCAGTTAGAGAGGTTACCTCATCATATAAAGACATGGTGTTAGGAATTGATATAACCTTCACAATAAAAGGAAAAGATTATACCTGTCAAGTAAAACCACTTATGTTGCATAAAACGGAAGGTGATAATATAAAGGTTAGAAGCTCTGGAAGAATTAAACCATATAAAACGGATTATATCGCTTTTGTTGGATATACAGACATACTTTTATTCCGAAATAATGATGTTTCTATAAACGGTTCTATATTAACAATACCAGCTACTAACCTTGTTGTTAATAATGTTAGAGGAAAACTTAAGTAAGTGTTGACAATTTCAGTTGAAACTTTGTGTAAATAATCTTTTCTAACATTATTTATTTTTTCATGAACAACATCAAGTTTTTGTTTTTGTTTATTTCTTGACGAACTACCTTTTACTTTTTTAGATAATTGCCTTTGATTAAATTTTAACTTCTTTAATTTAGTCTTTAAACTTCTTATATTTTCATATGTAGTTCCTTCACTTAATATAGCCAAATCTTTAATTCCAGTGAACTTCACAAGTTAAAGAAACAAAATAATTTCCCGTTGTTGATTTAGAAATAGTAGCAAAACATTAAACAATTATATATTTACGCCATAGAATTATATGGAAGATGGATTATTCTACTCAAACGGGATAAGAAAATATGTTGATAATTATCATTGCGTTGATTGTTATGGTAATGATTGGGAGATAAATGTAGATCCATACCAAGATGGTGATGATATATTAACTTATAAAATATCGGAGGATTCAATGTGGTGTAAGGGGTGTCTTTCAATTAAAAGAATACATGAAATGAGAACGGTTGCTCAAATAAGAACAGAAAAGATAGACTTAATATTATATGAAGATTGATGTTAATGAAATAAATCAGAACTATATCATTAGACTAGTTATATTAGCACTATTTATGTATAAAGATATGCGTAATCAGGAAGATCAGTATCAGGAATATGTTAGGAGCTTCGTTGAAAAGAGATTACAATATAGCACCAATATTATATTGGATGTTGGTCCTAAAATGTGTAAAAAAGAAAGTCGTGACCTAATAATATCAGATATACTTGACGAGGTAGATGATGATGATAGGGGTGTGAATAACTTAGTTGTTGCTGTATTTAAGGCAGGTGTTGAGGAAATAAACCTTCAGATAAATCTAAATCAAGAGGAGAAATACGAATCATATTTATACTCTTAATTATCGATTTAAAATATCGCTCTGATCTATAATTTGTATAAAATAATTTATGGGAGTTCTATGCTCCATTTCTCCGGATTTATAAGAACGACTGGCTTTCCAGTCCTTTTGGCTAGCTGATAAGCCATATATCCACCTAGGCTAAGACCTATTATGACATCCACGTATAATCATACAAGATTTACCAGATGATTCAAATATTTCTCATATAATATATATTTAGCTAGTGTGTAGTTCATTAAATTCTATTATAAAGTATTTGTTTCTTACCTAATTTAATTATCTCCTCAACCTCTTCATATCTTTTTTTACCAAATAATGGTATATAAAATTCATTAACCGTAGTCAATAATAGGTATAGATTGGATAGTTCATAATAATAATTTTCGGATGACCAAGGCTTAGCATCACTAATATATTTGTTACCAAATTTAACCAATTCATTAGTCTTTAATAGGGCCTCTCTAACTTTGAAATTATTCCAAAGACTTGTGATCTCTTCTCTATAATCTGATATGGCCCTGTTGAAATAAAGTTCAATTTTATACTCAGTGCCAATTCTACCACCACATTTAATATCAATTAGATGTAATACTCTTGATACTAAATTGCCCCAATCATTAACAATCTGGGAGTTCCAAAGAGCTTTCAACTCATCTTCGTTCCAAGATGAATTAGCATAAGTATTTAATCCAGCCAATGAATAATACTTTACAGCATCAACTCCATATTTTTGAACTTGATCGATTGGGTCAATAATATTACCTAATGTCTTTGATATCTTTTGACCATTCTTGTCAAGAATAGTACCATGTACTAAAATCTTATCAGTGTTTTTATTACCGAGGGCGGACAAGAATGCTTGGAATATTTGAGCCTGAAATCTAAGATTATCTTTTCCACATAACTGTATATTCACAGATCTATTCCAATCAGGCGCGGCTATTATATAGTTAAGCAGAGCCGAAAACCAAACATAAACAACCTGATCTTCACGACCTGGTACCTCTATATCAAAAGTTTGATCAGTTTTCTTCCGAGAGATGGATAGTTCATTATAGTCATTAAGATACTTTAGTAGCTCACTTTTATCTGAGGTGGATATTGGATTTGTATCCAACCATTTTATTATAGCATCTTTATATTTTCCAAGATTAAAAAAGAAATTTACCTCATTAACATTCTGAATCTCAGTAGATGGGTGATCTTGGCATTTATCATCTATACTAAGATCCTTGTCCAACTTGAATGATTCACACCCAATACAATATCTACCAGTATATTCTTTCTCATATATGTCTCCATTTTCAAGAAATATATTCCAATAATTTTTGACTTTATCCGCGTGATCATCAGTGTAAGTTTCATAGAAATTATCATACTCAATCTCCAATAGATTAATCGATTTTCTCCACTCATTACTTATATCTGTTATATAGTCTTTTACAGGCACTCCAAGCTCTTTAGATTTTGCTAGTATTTTACTACCAGTTTGATCCAATCCTATATTTAAATAGGTATTTTTTCCTTGAGATTTTAAGAACTTATTAATAGAGTCTGCTAGTATAAATTCAAATGCTGCCCCAACATGAATCGTTCCATTACAATATGGAAGTGTGGTGGTTATAAATATTTTATTTTCTGCGATTTCCAATTTTTTTAAGGTGAGTTACAAATATATTAAAATATAATTGATAAAACAACTACGTGTGTATATATTCGATCAGACAATTCTACCAGTAAAGGTTGATGAAATCAGAACAGATTCAAATTGTTTAAGATGTTTCATGACTTATATATATTAATATATAAGTCATGAAACATCTTAGAGGATTTAATGAATCAAAGGACTTTAGTGATGAGGTTAATGATATACTAAATATTGCTCGTGATGAATATGATTGTGTTTTAAAGGCATATGATCGTGATCATTGTCTTTTTATAATATACAACGATTTTGATAATAAGGATAAATTCCAAGGGATTATCAGAGATGTAATTGATAGACTATATGATATAGAAGAAATTAATAAAAGATTTGTCCCAATAATATGCGCTGATAGATATGGTAAGTTCTCACCACAAGATATGGATATATTGAATAAATCGAGGGGTATGGTAATGCAAAGATATGAGATTATGAATCGGATACCTCTGTCAAAAACATGGATCGATCTTTTAGGATCACCATTTATTAGAGCAGTGAATGATACTAATTGGTATGAAGACCCGAACGTAATTGTTAATGACTTCAGATCGGTAGAGATAACAATAAAAAAGAAATATAGATATAACGAATCTATTGACTATGATGAGAAAGCCACTATACAGGATATAATTAACATAGCTGTTGATGATGATAGCCTTGATGTGACCTTCCGTGAATGGGAAGACTTTGATGCTTCCGATGGTTATGTGACGAATTCATTTATGGGTTCGAGAAAAAACATGCTTTCATCGCATTCCTCTTCCACCCGTAAAGGGTGGATAACAATTTCCACTCTTGGGTGTAAAGGCGGTCGTGTACATGAAGGATTGCCACAAGTTGATGGTAGATCAAGGCCAGATAAAAAATGGTTTGATGATAAGAGACATCTATATGATGTTTGTATTGAGATGTGTGATAGACTTGATAACGAAAATATATCCTATAAAACACAGGCAAATGTTTGTGTTGGCGGGTGGCAAGCACGTGATACATCTTACTTAGGTGTATCGATTAAGATGGGAGCTTATAGACATATAAATAATATTAGGAAGCTTACCGAATTCCAAAAGGACCTTTCTATAAATGTAAATTTCTTTTTCCTAGTTGAAGATAATATATAAAAAAGATAACATGAAACACATTAAGAAAATAAATGAGGGGTGGTTTAAAAGTATGTTGAATGGTGGTAAGAATAGTCGTATCCGTGAAAAAATTAATACACGGGAAATAGATTCCATCTGTAGAAAATATAGAATCCAAAACTATACAATAAATCCTGATGAATCCATCGATGTTGACGGAGATGTTAATTTATCTAGTAGAGGATTAAAAAGGATTCCCTTGAAATTCCGAAACGTCCGTGGTTATTTTTACTGTAATTATAATCAATTAACTTCTCTAGAAGGTTGTCCACAAAGTGTTGGTGGTGCTTTTTCCTGTTCTGGTAACCAATTAACTTCTCTAGAAGGGTGTCCACAAAGTGTTGGTGGCGATTTTCTCTGTTATGAGAATCAATTAACTTCTTTAGAAGGGTGTCCACAAAATGTTGGTGGTGGTGGTGGTTTTTACTGTAATTATAATCAATTAACTTCTCTAGAAGGGTGTCCACAAAGTGTTGGCGGTAGTTTTTACTGTAATAATAATAAATTAACTTCTCTAGAAGGGTGTCCACAAATTGTTGGTGGTGCTTTTTCCTGTTATAATAATAAATTAACAGATTTTAATGGATTCCCTGAATATTGGACAGGCATTGTATCATTTACTAGAAATCCAGTTCAAAAGATCCTTAATAGATTTAAGAATGGTCTATGGTGTAGAGTGATTCACCTACTTAACGAGATGGATGTTATTAGAGGAACAGATATTATTGAACAAAGGTTTGAGGAAGTTTATTACAGGATGAAACTGGAAATACCGAAAAGTTTAGAAGTAGAAGGTTATAATTTAATTTAATATATAACTAATGTTATCCTATAAAAAGTTCTTTGAATCCAAACAGGAAATAGATTCCATCTGTAGAAAATATAGAATCCGAAACTATACAATAAATCCCGATGAATCCATTGATGTTGACGGAGATGTTAATTTATTTAATAGAGGATTAAAAAGGATTCCCTTGAAATTCCGAAACGTCCGTGGTTATTTTTACTGTTCTAGTAATCAATTAACTTCTCTAGAAGGGTGTCCACAAAGTGTTGGTGGTGTGTTTCACTGTAATTATAATCAATTAACTTCTCTAGAAGGGTGTCCACAAAGTGTTGGCGGTAGTTTTTACTGTAATAATAATAAATTAACTTCTCTAGAAGGGTGTCCACAAAGTGTTGGTGGTGTGTTTCACTGTAATTATAATCAATTAACTTCTCTAGAAGGGTGTCCACAAAGTGTTGGCGGTAGTTTTTACTGTAATAATAATAAATTAACTTCTCTAGAAGGGTGTCCACAAATTGTTGGTGGTAGTTTTCACTTTAATAATAATAAATTAACGGATTTTAATGGATTCCCAGAATATTGGACAGGTTTGATAACATCTAATGGAAATCCAGTTCAAAAGATCCTTGATAGATTTAAAAGTGATCAACCTACATGGTGTGAGGTGATCCACCTACTTAACGAGATGGATGTTATTAGAGGAACAGATATCATTGAACAGAGGTTTGAGGAAGTTTATTACAGGATGAATCTGGAAATACCAAAAAATTTAGAAGTAGAAGGTTATAATTTAATTTAAGTCAATACGACTTAATAACGAATAAACACTTGTCGGGAAAGATTTATTTTTCATTACTATTCAAAGATCTCTAATGAAGGAAAATTACTCACTATCTGTTGTTAATCACTCATTTTAACCATCTATAGTGGATGTAAATAATAACTTACCAAACGAAATGCCTTACTATCATTATTTTAATTTTTTTATAAAAAATCTATATTATTCAACTTGTTAAGATTGTATTTGAATTTATTATTCAATATTTTTATAATTGATACCATGTCTATGTCATAAACATTTTCATATGAATTTATCTGAAAAATATCAGATGATTCATCAACAGCGATAATTATACCAGTGTAAAATTTCTCCTCTTCTAAAATATCTATATAGCTAAACTCTACCTCGGTACCGATCTGTAGATTTCTCTTGTTTATCTGCTTGGAATTATCATTCTTACCAATATGTTGTTGCAATTCATCAATAATTTGAGTTCTCCACTTATTATCCAATAGTTTAAACATATTGAATAGATTATCCGAAAAATAAACTGCCAACTCGTTAAAGATCTCAGTATGACTGAAATTCTCCCTTTTCAAATCAACGGTCAGTAATAAATAGTAATTATTGAAGTCTACTTTTGATGGCTTTCTTCGGTTATTAAGAAAATTTATCTGTGTTTTCTTATTTAGGATAGAATATACTTCTTCCTTAATTTTTTTCTCTCTTAGGTACTGCTCATTATCACGGTATTCACCATACAATATTGATCCCCTATCTATATCAAAGTTATCATTAAAATATGTAGAATTTACATCACTATCTTCATCAATTGGATCTTCTTTCTTACCTTTGAAAATAGAATCATACTTTAGGGAATGCTTTCCTTGTGCTTTATGCTTTGATAATGAAGCATCACTAGATTTAGCAGAATCTTCAGATTCTTCAGATTCTTCAGATTCTTCAGATTCATCATCTTCACTTATTTCAAGATCACCATCGAAGCCATCCTCATCATCCTCAACAATCTTTTTCAAAATTTTCTCACCAACTTTCTCATCTTTTTCAGACATATTTTATTTGTTATTTTTTCTAATCAATAAATTGATCATCCTCAAGCGTTAAGAATGTGGGATTCAAGTTTAACTTTATCTGAGCCTTCAAAAAATCCCCATCTCTTTGTTTTAGTAATTTAAATCGATAAAGATTTAATCTCTTCATTTCTTCAGTTCTTATGATACAGAAGAATGTGTCGGCTGTTTCGGCGATCGCCTTAGATTCTGGCACACTTTCCAATGTTATATCAGCAGAATTCCAAGCATCCTTTGCTACTTGCACACCCGTTATTACCGGGGCTAGGTACTTAGAACCTAATGATCTAAGACCCTCAGCTAGATGCTTACCCTTTATATAAAGTGATTCACCAGCACCCTTTAAAGGTGCTAATAGTGTTATATAATCAACTATTATAAGGTCTATCTTAAGTCCTTGTCTCTGTTGCAATTTATCTATGTAGTTATCGAAATCTGTTATATTTACTGTACCAGCAGCCCAGAACTTTACAAACACTTTACCAATTTTATTTTCGAACAAATCACCACCGCTCTTCATTTTACCAATTCCGGCTAATTTCTTTCTCATAAAATCATGATCTTTACTAATATTATCATAATCATTAATTGGTATCTTAAGCCTCATTGATCCAAGCCGTTTCATAACCTTTCTTTCACTCATCTCAAGTGTTATATAAAGGACATTCTTACCCATATCAGAAGCTCTACAAGCGAAATTCTGCATCCATAATGAATTATGGCTCAGTATACCATTGGTGTAGTATTGTTGGTCCGATCCATTTGATATTTGCAGATCATACATATGTGACTTATTACCAGTCATATCCATAGACACTATCGGTTCAGGACCATCAATTGTCATAATTATGTCATCAACTGATAAATACTCACAATATGTCTCAGATATATCACACTTCTTTGTAAAGAAGTCTAAACTGGTAACTTTATAAAGTATATGTTTATCAGCACATATTAAACTTCTACCAGATGCTGTTATTATTTTATATTCATCAAATTCTATTGTTTTACCAATAGCCTCTATGTCAATCCAACCATTTGGTGTTTCAACTTGAAGATCTGAAACTTTATATGATTCTATAAATTTTTTATTGTGTTTCTTTTCTGATTCAGTATATTCCATTAACTATTTTATTCAATTTATCCTCATGTTTTCTCATCTTATATTTAAATTTTCTATTCCAGTAATTAAAATATTTTATTAAATCTTCACTATCTGAGGTATTTGTTATATTAAAATTTAACCCATTTGATTTCAATTCATCATTAAAAATATTCACCAATAGACATGAAAAGTCAATTCCTAGTGTATCTACCAAATCATTGGCATATTTTTTTGGATTGAAATTTTTTATAATATCCATTTTTTTCCAAGTGGATGAATTTTTCACGGCACTTGATAATAATTTTGGATCTTTAAGCCCAGTTTGTTTTAAATAATTAAAAGTTTGTGAAACTCTAGCATTTAATTCATTATCTAGTGTTAAATAGACAAGATTTCTAAAATAATTAAAAGGATCTATATTATCCTGTGATATTGTGTTTACTAGTCCTCCCTTTATTTTACTATAAATTGGTAAATCTCTATTATTTTTGATAATGTTATAAAATTCATAAAGGTGTGTTAGTTCATGTAATATTATCTCATGAAAATAGTTCCAATTTGATTCTATATCAGGTATATCAAATTCTAAAATTATATCATTAAATAGATTATTTTTGTCCGAAATAAATTTTGAAGAAAAATCTTTATTAATATTATTTATTATAATATCAATAGATTTAATTTCTATGATATCTTCAATATTTAATATTTTAGTGTATGATTTGAATTTATTTTTAAAAAGATCTGATAATATTTCAGTTGATAGTTTTTTTGCAAAATCTGGAGTTCCATAATTTTCTAATAATGAAAAATGATTAAAATTTGATATCCATATCATGATTTAATAAATTCTATACATTTTTGTAAGGTTTGTTTTGGGTTCTTTCGGTAATCCGAATCCCATATTATAAGAGTTTTATACCCATCACAAATAGCCAGATTCATTTTAATATTATCACTCTCCCAAATTTTATCAGCAGTATAATTATTTGCCTTATGATAGGGGTGTGGTGTATCGGTTGCATCATATTTCTTTGGATTTGCATGATATTGGTCACCATTATATTCTATTATTTTCTTTTGTGAAATATCTGTGAAATCATATAAGTATAATTTCTTATCTGATGCTTATGATACTGCTCATGGCTCGTACTTCTTCAAGTCCTCCGTTACGAATTGCATAATGTCCTCTTGCGTTAGGTTTGCTGGCGGTATGCCCTTGCCTGCCGCCCACCGCATTATTGCGCTTTCAGACTTTAATGCCGCCGCTATTTCTTTTAGCTCGCTTTTTTTGATAAACTCTTCGTATGTGCTGCTCATGTTGTTGTTTTTTATTTCTTCCTACTCAATATCTTGTTCAACCGCCTTTGATACGCGTTCTCCGTCCTCCTTTGTCCACACCCCCTTACTAATATTGGAAAACATTTTATTTATTCCTGTATATGTTTTAATACCGGTTAGTTTGTTTTTGACTAAGATTTTACCATCACCAAAAAAACATTTTCCATTACTAGTCTCCGCCATTATTACGTTCAAAGTAGAGATATCCCATCCACCACCAAGCATATGGTCAATCGTGTCAAATCCGGACTTTACTTTAAATTGCGATCCGTCTTGAATATGATGATCAGGATTATCAAAATCGGAACCCATATTATCATCTGATGTAAAATTAGTAGAGGACATCTCAGCAAATATTTTCTTCATCTTCTCCGTTGCTAATAAGGCATCATCATAATCTACAATATTATCAAGGTCTCTTGTTTCATCAATTATATCAACCGTTCCAGTTTTAAGTCTATTCACAAGTACCCATGTATTAAATCTTGGAATAACAAAATCCTTCTCACTGTATTGATCCATATTTATCTTTAGTATGGATTTTAGTATATCTTTAGTGATCATATCATCCTTATCCTCCAATCTAACCATTTCTAATATCTGACCAGGAGTTGGCATTTCAACACCGCTCTTCATTAGCATATAATCTCTTATAATAGTATAGACAAATTTGATTTCTGGATTACGGAAAAAATAAGGGTTTACTATCTCGTAAAACTTTTTATTATTCATTATGTAGTGGAAGTATACCTTTTCAAGAGTTGAAGTCATTTAATCATTAACATTTGTTTTTATAGACTAAAATATTCTATATGTTTAAAATTCTATATCAATCTGTATATTGATCATATGTATTTGGATCAAACATAGTTAACTGCTCACCACCTCTAATATCACTGTCAATAATATCAATAATATCGAGATTCTTCATAACAGAATCATCAACCCCAAATCCACCTTTAATTTTTAACACAGACTTAATCTTATCAAACAAATAATTTATACCCTGTTTAGACAACAATGAAGTAATACCAACTCCAATTGATGTTAGATTACCAGCAAGATTATCAAGTGTCATATTATAATTCCCAACAAATGACGCAATAACATTCATAACCGGAATTGATATAGCGGCATAGGTAAGCATATCCATAAGACCATTTATAACATATTGAGAGCTCTTAATAATTTTCTTCAAAAAGACACCAATAGCTTTAAAACAAGCAACAAATTTCTTAACGGATCCATTACCAGCCCCTCTTAACTTCAACTCAGCAAGTAAGTTCTGAGCATCCGATCTATTAAACTCACTTTCCACTATACCAGTCCCGTGACAAGATTTACAAGCCGGTTTCTTACCACAAGAGCATTTAACCTCGTGGTTACCAACTTTATTACCAGTCTCTTCTAAATAGGTTATACCCAAAGCTGTTAAACTAAGCAAAACTATATTTTGTGGAGTTGGATCAATGGATAGATTTCCATTTTTTATCAGGTTCTCAACAATAGGATACATGGCTGTTATCCCTGTTCCAAATGTGAATACAATACCTACATTGAATCTAAGATCATCGGATAAGTTTTTAAGTATCCTACTAACCATTGATGGTATCCTATTGTCTGATTTTTCATTTATAACCGGATTTAAGAGCATATTAAGGAAATCACCTGGTATTTTCTCATAAACAAAGTCATTATATCGCAGAATCTTTTTTGGCATAGTTTATATATTAAAATATAAATCAAATTTTTTCTGAATAATGTTACGGAATCAGTAAAAATGATATTAATTATTAATATATATTTTAAACCAAAATTATATTAAATTTCATGAAACATCTTAGAAGATTCGAGAACTTTTACCTGCCAGAAGAGGATAATGAAGAAGAAATCGATGATAAAGATATAGATGAGACTGATGAATTGGATGATCTAACTCCAGAAGGTGACGACAACTAATTTAGGTTTTCAACCTTTACATTTACCCTTTTAATAGCCTTTTTAAACCATTCCGGGAAATATTTTCCGGAATAATTCATTATATCCTTGAATGATCCATCCAATATTATGGTATCCGCCCAATCAGATTTTGATCTTACAGCCCTTCCAGACATTTGTATAATACCAGAGACCGTTTTCCAAGCATACCATTCAGGATTATTTTTCTGCCTCAGTTTGTTTTTACGAGATGCCAAGCTAGGATATGGAATCTTAGCTATTACTTGAAATCTAGCACTATCATTGTCAAGCGAAACACCAGTATCCATACTAGGTGATACAAGCACCGTAGCCTTTTTAGATGAATGGTGCTCCTTCAAAACCTCATCCTTGTTTGAGCTATTATGGAATACAAGTCTTTTATCATTAACACCTTTATTTATCCAATCAGATAACTCAAATGAGTTTGTGTGTATTATGCCCTTTTCGGTTGGATACTTTTTCAAAATCTTCTTTAAATACGGAACATAGTTCTTAAATGTTTCAACTTTGTTTTTATAAGACATTTTACCTAGAGGCATGTAAATTATTTTTCTACTCTCAGCATCAAATGGTGAATCAATGGAATAGTAAACAGCCTTTTTTTGATCCAAGCCATTTAGTTCACAGAATATCCTCTTGTCCAGAATTGTTCCAGACATTAAAAACACTTTATCATATTTTGAAAATACATATTTTTCAAGATAATCATATGCCCATATAGCTTCTAGTGATAATTCATTTGTCTTTGTCTTAGGATTATAACTACTCTCCAAAACCCAATTATATTCATCAGCTGAATATTCCTGTAAGAATATCTCTATCTTGGATCTATATTGTATAAGATCAGTTATTATATTCATCATCTTAGTATCCACATTCTTAGTCCCGAATAGGTTTGATAACCTATTATCACGCTTATCACCCATTTTTGTTCTATCCCTGGAACCAAGATTTGATTCAATATCACTTATAGTCCTCTCAACCTCTACTTGTATATATTCAAGGAAGGAAATGTATTGTGAAATACTTGAAACCTTTTTGAGTCTACCAATTATTTGCTTTTCATCAGCAAATTGTAATTTATTAATAATACTTTCTGTTATTTTAATACTAATGAAGTTTGACATAACATCATCTAATAGATGAGCCTCATCAACTATTAATACCTTAGATCCTCTAGCCTCTAATAATTTTGGCATGTATAATGCGTACAAAGTATATAGGTAAAAATTTGTCAGGGAAAGTCTACCCGATATAAACTGATCTCTGTCAATTACATAGGGACATGAAGCACATTTATTTTTATTAAGTCTGGCAAATTCCATACCCTGTGCACATGAACAACCATATTCTTTACATTGGTAATTTTCTTTACCCTTTAGATTATCTATACACCCAAAGGTTTCGACATATTGATCTTGGAGTAGTTTAGTAGAGGTGATTATATCAAATTTTGCTGATTTATCAACATTATCCTTATACCATTTACCTATCATCAATGATAAGTAGGATTTCCCTATTCCAGTTGGTAGATTAAGTAAGAAAAACTTTGTTGACTCATCAATCTTATATTGTGAATCTATAAATTCTAATGCATCGGTTTGCTCCTTTCTAGGAGTATACATATCTAAGTCATTTTCTAATCCCATATTTATTATATATTATAAAAAATAAAAAGTTGCGTACAAGCATTAAAAATAATATGCTTGTCCGTATGCAGTTATATATTAAACTATTAATTAAATTAAATTATAACCTTCTACTTCTAAATTTTTTGGTATTCCCAGTTTCATCCGGTAATAAACTTCCTCAAACCTTTGTTCAATAATATCTGTTCCTCTAATAACATCCATCTCGTTGAGTAGGTCAATCACTCCACACCATGTATGTTGATCCCTTTTAAATCTATCAAGGATCTTTTGAACTGGATTTCCATTAAATGCTACAATTCCTGTCCAATATTCCGGGAATCCATTAAAATCTGTTAATTTATTACTATAACAGTAAAAACCACCACCAACACTTTGCGGACATCCTTCTAAAGAAGTTAATTGATTAATAGAGCAGGAAAAATTACCACCAACACTTTGTGGACACCCTTCTAAAGAAGTTAATTGATTACTATTACAGTAAAAACCACCACTAACACTTTGTGGACACCCTTCTAGAGAAGTTAATTGATTCTCATAACAGTAAAAATTACCACTAACACTTTGTGGACACCCTTCTAGAGAAGTTAATTGATTATCATAACAGTAAAAATTACCACGGACG
>Ga0335396_10003627_pt1 | contig 17576 bp, 16 predicted proteins | sample FRY02_FD_205743 | JGI IMG/M metagenome (GOLD analysis project Ga0335396, IMG submission 205743) | Freshwater microbial communities from Lake Fryxell liftoff mats and glacier meltwater in Antarctica - FRY-02 (spades assembly) (version 2) | ecosystem: Environmental > Aquatic > Freshwater > Ice >... | reverse complement strand
AGCGGGGCATGTATGTTCGACACGTATGGCGAACGTAGAGTGCCTCTTTGGAATCTTTTGGCCGCAATTGCAAATCACGGACCCGCAGATAGTCACGGTAGTCGGCCAGGTTTTCGGCGAGCGTGTTTGCGTGGACGATGTTCGGGGCTTCAATGCTGTGCAGGATGATGTTCATGATCCCGATGACAAAGGCCAGCCATTTGCCGGGATCGGAACGGCAAAAGGTGGCGATTGAGGTGACACCTACGAAAAAAGGGTTCCCGACGAATCGGAAACCCTTTGTTTTTCAATGTGAGCGCTGGGGCTCGAACCCAGGACCTACGGATTAAAAGTCCCCGCTTGAGCTTTCGAAAGTCTTTAGCGGGGATTTGTTTTAGCTTGAGAAACACAGGGAATCTATCGAAGTGAAGGCTTCAGAGTGGCTTGCCAAAAGTGGTACAAAAGACTTCCGGAGGTCTTCGACTTCTACCATTTTGCTACCACTCAAATTGAATGGTCTTCGGACACTCCCCCGGAGAGATTTGCATGGCAAGCAGGTTGCCGGAAGCTGAAACATCGGCCGCACGTTGGGAAGTGGTGGAGGATTTTCACGGCAGTTCTGAAAGACGGGCACATTTTGAATCTGGTGGCAAAGTCGGATTGATCTCTTCACGAAATATTTGAGAGGGGAGATGCGCAATTCAGGAGGGCACTCGTTTGCAAAAAAATTCTGTAGAAAAATGCGACAGAAACACGACACTTGCCTTACTTACGGGTATCGTAGACACACTTGCAATCACCGGGGGTAGCTTGCCACTGAGCAAATCCAAACAAACCACGCCCCCCAATTCCTTAGTGTTAGGAGGCTTTACGATGGTTCGTCGATTTGCTCTGCTCATTTGTACGCTTGGATGTCAAGAGATCATACACGAGGAGTCGGACGCCCAAGCCACTGCCCAAAAAGGCGAGACCAACGTCGCTGAAGTCTCTGAAGAGGTGGGCGACTCGGCCACAAAGCCGACCCCGGACAAAACAAAGGCGACAGAAGTCTCTGCGGCCGCTGATGAGTCAGTCGAGGATCCAATTCCTTCTAAAGCTCAGATTGAAGCACTCGTAGATGAATTCGAGCGGACGCCGTTTGACGGACGCGCGCGTTTTGTGCTGGATGAGCAACTGTATAGGGACGAGTTTGTCACCTGCTACATGGATGCGGACGAGACCCAAATTGCCGGGTATCTCAAGAGCAGTGTGTTGTCAGTAAAACGCGCCGGAAAACCTCAGCACTTCATCGCCGCAGTGCGGCGAAGATTTGATGAGGGATTTGCTCGGACTCCAGTCAAGACAATGTACTTCGTCGAAACGAAGAATGGGCTGAAATTGGATTGGGGCGCGACCACCGGATTCAATCCGGTTGCATTTACCGGGTGGGGTGCCGGAGGAGGTGGTGCCACCAATACGCTTCGCGTGAGCGCTCAGTTGAGTGACGAATTCACATCAAATTATACACAACTTCGAGGTAATCGTTACGCGATTCAGTGTGAAGAAGAGTTTGGCGAAATTGATGGCTATTTCACGGGCTACGCTGAGATCCGATCAGATCTCGGAGGTAAAATCTTTGAACTGTTAAAAGACGGTCAGAAACACCAATTGACATTAACATTTAGTAGGCTCGATCGTGACAGGGCCATCGCTGCGTCGATTGAGGCGGTGGTATCTGATTCATGGAGTTTTTAGGCTGCAAGACCATTGCTCCCGTGTCATTTTCGGAGTGCCTCCCATGCATAAGTACATCACTCGAACATTGTTTGCGTCGGCGATGCTTGAGCCAAGCATCTCAAGATCAAACCAGCCACAATCGCCGCAGGAATGACGAGGCCGAAAAAGACGATACTCCGCAGAAATGCAGATTGCTCGATCACTCGCGCAGCGGAGGGGCTAAGCCGATAGTACCAATCGATAAAATGTCGTCCAACACAGTATTTCACCAGTACTTCGTCTCGAAAATGCTGTAACTGAATCACTGCTAAGTGGTTCGCATCGCCGGCGGCTGCCGTGGCGATGAAGCAACCGGAAACTGCCGGCAATTCGGGGGCTTCGAATGTTGGATCAAGGTGATGGATTTCTGCAATCAGCTTTCCGCGAATGGCAACAACGCGGTCGCGTGCCGTTGTAGTAGAACCCGAATCCTTGAATGAAGAAACCAAGGATCTCCGCAATACTTTGTCCAGTTCCACGAGCGCTTTCTTGGATGCAACCAGTGTCGGTGCAAGTTCTCGTGCAAACAGAATGGCGTCAACACTCGACATGTAACCTTTTGCGTGTAGTTCGTTCGAAACTCTCTCCACTCTTTTATTTCGCAACGTGAGCTGCAGGCCAATGTTCACCTCATTGGTCAGCGGTTCTTTCTGCGCATCGTCGCGTGCCTTGGCGTAAGCCTTGTCTACAAGCTCTCGATAGCCCCTCACTGCCGTGAAGATGTGATCTTGTACCGATGGAATTATCGTCTGTATCTCCGTGAATTTACTCGCTTCATTGATGCAAAGCCTCACTTCATTGAGGCGAAAGTCCGGCGGAACTGAAATGTACGCCGCTGCCAGTCCCTTGGCACACCAAGCGAACGCATCATTCGGTTCAAGTTCAATCGCCTTGGCGGCATACGTATAGGCATCCTGATAGACACCGGCGTTCAGCGATTGCAGGCCGAGCTGGTGATACTTCTTCCATTGGGGGTTCGACGATTCTGCTGCTGAGTCTTCACTGGTGGCGGAGTCTGTAATTGGCATCGGAGTCAGCGAGTCGTTCAGGGGCTCTACGAGTGGCATCGGTGACGTAACTGCGCTGAGAGTGTCCTTCGTTCGGTCCGGCGAAACTGGCACTTCAACCCAATCAGAATTCACAGGTTCGTTGTACGTTTTTCTGAAATCGGGGCGCGGGGGTGGGCCAGGGTTGAATGCGGAGCGAGACGCCTTCACTGTCCACACATACGCAGCCGTCACTGATGAAACAATGCAGGGAACGATCTGCTCGCAGGTATAGACCCAGGCTTGTTTTAGTCGGGGTACAATCTCGCGTTGTGAGAAATCCAGCGTGACGTTCCAGTATCGCTGCGCATGCCGGATGCCCTGTGCCATCACACCGTCTGATTCAGCGGGGACTTTCGCCAGTACCAGCGTGAATCGATACTTCTGCCCGCATTCACAAACGTCTGTCTTGCCGATCCATTCACCGCGCGCTTGCCTTTGACTGCCGCACTTTGGACAGGCAAGAAGGAATACTTCGGCTCCGATCGTCTGCGATTTTTCGCTAGGTACGATTCGACGCAAAGACTTGCCGCATTCGCATACGGCTTCTGCGCCGACGTCGCATTCAACAAGGCGTCCGCAATCTGGACAGGTCAGCGAATCATTAGGCATTGCGATTTTCCAGCACTCGAACGGTGTTGAGATCACGAAGGGAGTTGTCGCACGTTTGGTCATCACATGTTGTCTGGGATTTCAATCTGCCTTACCGTCGTCCTTCTTCATCGACTGCAGAATTTGAAGTATCGCCGCCTGATTCACTGCACTGGTTCTGACATCGATGGCAACGTTCACCGCCACTATCATCATTTCCGCAAGAGCAAGGGCACCTAGAGATGACACAAGAACGAAAAATTCGTTGAGTAGCATTACCCCATCAACGGGTTTAGCTGTTAAGGTTCTAAGCATAAAGATAGGCGAAAAGGCCAAACCCACACAGGCAAAAAAACGAATGAGCAACACCCATTGCTGAACGGCGTTCCGTGCTTTGAATACTGAGTGAGAAGGATGATTTCCAGAGTTCGACAGGTGTTTCCCTTGCCGTGCTTCTTCAAGTTTCTCGCGATCACCCCATTCTGGCAGAGCCTGCCTTCGCTCCGCCGATCGCTTTGCCGCTGCGGCTCTTTCACATTCCGGGCACTGCGCACGGTTCGACTCCGCAGCCTGAACACGAAAATTCCGCTCACACACTGGGCATTTGAACAAGACTTTGTCTTCGTCCGACATCACGCTATCTCCGCTAATCCAAGGTGAAAGAATTGAGACCGACAAAATGGGCATTGAGCCATCAACGGCTTCCCCTCTGCCTGGCCCGCAAGATGGCGACGATTGTTGATTGGCGACTTTTGAGGAAACCAATGAACTCTGGATCCAATTGCGATGTAAGTTCAGACGTGTCGAATCTGACCCTAGAGCTTCCGACATTGTTTACCACCACCACCATCTTTCCCCCGGCCTTTACAAATATTGCTATTGCGTCTTCAGTCCGGAGGGTTCCGGTGATGAGTCCCATCTGTTCGGGGGTTACCGGTAGCGAAATCGCGATTCTGCGCAGGTAGCCTTTGATCGATTGGACCGACGTGATTAGCCATACGAAAAAGGCGACTTGCAAAAGCAGTCCGATCCAGATTGCAGCTTCCATATTGAAAACTCCCATGATTCATTCAAGTTTGCAGGTTGGTCAACCAGAGCTCGAACCTTGTGTTGAAAAACAAGGCGTTGAGCGGAGTCTATGCCGAGTGCCTTCACCATGCGAATGAACCAAACGCGGGACCGATGAACGCGCCTGATGCGACCAAGGGACGCTGCCTGAGATAACTTGAAATGCAGGCGCGGAAACGGACTGCCGTTATCTTGGAAGTTTCAGAGTGAATCGTCGAACAATTGGCGAAGGAACATCGTCGCGCTTGACGGCAGCCCTGTTTCTTGAAATGCTGCAGTCTGCTCGTTGCGCAAAAGAAAACCCGGTCGTGTGACTGACCGGGGTTCTGGATCTGCTCTGATTTCTGCTCAACGAAACGCTCCACCTGTGAAGCACAAACCCGCGCCGCAAGCCTCGCCCTCGCGATCCAGTTAGGGGTTGGGGACATTACGTCCGCCGCTACATGCCACTTGGCGGTTAAGGATTTTGTCATTCTGTCAGATGGGCGAAATTACACAAGGCCGAATGGCACGACGCTGCGGTCTAGCGGTTCAATTGTTTTCCTCCTGGAAGCTGTCAATTTCGTCCGGAGTGCTCTTGCTCCTCTGCTGCCGCTGAATACGATTTGATGTTGTCGGGCGGTGTTCTGAATTGCAATCGGAATGCCCTACACGGTGCCGGGTTGAGCTGTTCACCTTTCCGAATAGTTCCCCGGCCCCGGCCCGCTATTTGGAAAGGCTCAGTTATGGGTACAGATGAACGTCCCAAGGTCGGAGATCAGGCGGAAACAGATCAGAAGCAATTTCCGGTTGCGGATGTGCTACTGTTCCTGGACTCGGTTGAGTCGGCATTCCATCGACCATTTTTTGCTTTGCAATGGCGATCTGACCTTTTTGATTTACCTTCATTTGAGGAAGCGATCAAAGATCATCCAGAAGTTTCTGATCGCATTGCTTTGTGCCGGCACTGGGCGGAATCGATTCAAAAACATATCGGAATGGTGAAAGGTGGAGGCATTGTAGTTCCAGGTTTAACGCGATCATTCGAAACCCTGCGGGACATCATTAGAGACATCGAAAGTACCGAGTTTCCCAATGACTTGAAGTTCCCACCATTCTTCGAGAATGAAATAAAGCAGAGGGGCCTCAGAGATAAACTCAACTACGCGGTGTCGGACGTGCGGAGCCGGTTGAGGCTGGCTGCGACGGCGCCAGATGGGTCACCAGTCAACATTACCGCCAAGACAGACGGAGGTAACGAAGCCCCTGCGACCGAGAACGGCCGGAAAACGAAGTCGAAAAACGGAAGAGCTTCGAAGAAGCAAAAGGGACCAATTCGAGAACCCGCTCGGAAGAGATGGCTTCTGGCTTGGCGAGCAATGCTGGACCATAAGGACGCTAGCAACGCGGACATTGCTGAACTCGTCACAGGGGGAAGGAAAAACTCTTCTTTATCGGACTTCCTTACAAAGTATGTGAAACCTGTGGAAACTGAATTCGAGCAATGGGAGGTACAGCACGGGCCTCTCGACCGAGCTGAATGGTAGCCGGTCTCTCCGAATTCCGACTTCATTCCGACCTACGAAAGAAATTTTGAAGATTTCTTGGACCGGCTTCCGCTCGGTTTTCAAGTGACTTCCGTTTATTGCACAACACAAAGATTCCCAAGTCGGAATCTTCCCGGAAGCAAGTCGGAATATCGTCTCAACACTCCATCCCCGTAACGCTGGTGAATGTCATCAGCGGTCAACAGGGTCTCTGAATGGAGCAAAGACGATGGAAGACGACGAAGTGGTGAATTCAGAAGTCGCAAAGGACCGGGCTTATAGCCTGGACGACTTCAAAACGCGGACCGGACTCGGAGACGCTGGTCTTCGGGCCGCAAGAAGGGCAGGACTACAGATCCGCTATGCCCACAACCGGGGATATATCCTCGGCGCTGACTGGCTTGCGTATTTGAAAGACCAGTCGCTGGTCCCTCCAGGTCCCGCCGAGGGGATCGACCCGCGTCAACGCCGGGAGGGAGAACGATGATGGAGTCTTTCTCAATACGCTGTCCAGAATGCGGAGGAATTCCGACGGGAACCCAGAAGCTCTGCGAAAGTTGCTACCGCGACCGCAACCGAAAAGGCGTGTATGCCTTTCAAAGTGACCTGATGGACCTCTACGACAAGCATGGCGATGTCGATGCGATGGTCGACAGTTGTCAAACACTCCGGAACTACCTGACAGACTGGCTACGCCAAACTTCAGATCTGCTGACTGACTTGGACGAATACTGTTATCCGTCCGACAGTTGTGTTCCTCGAATAAATAGAACCAATGGAGCAAACGCAAATGAGTGAAGCGAAATCAATTTTCAAGGTTACTGTCGAGTCCTTCGAGTCCATTCCAGTCGGAGGATATCGGACGAAGTTTCTTCGGGTCGAAGAGGCCGAAGGCAACAAAGAATTTGGACCTGCTCTTCGCTGGTGTTTTGAAATCACTGATGGATCGCTGACCGGCAAGCTGGCAACAGCTCTGACCGGGACGAAGTTCACAGCGAAGACAAACGCCGGAAAGCTGCTGACGCAACTTCAAGGGAAAGCTCTGGAGAATGGACAGACCATCGACTTGTCGCAGTTTGTTGAACAGGCTTACGCGGTCAATGTGGTGGCAACGGAGTCAGGGTCGACGAAGGTCGATTCTGTCTTCCGAGTCTGACCGTAAACGACAGAGGCCGGAAGGGAGTGAACCCCTCCGGCCTCTTTTTGGCGATTGATTACAACGGACCAACCAACCAACCAATGGAGCGAATGGAATGATAATCGAAGAAACGACAGAAGACACTCTCGAAAACTGGCAGAAGCTCCATTTGTGGCTTCGTCTGCTTTGGGGGGAAGACTGGTCCGGTTTTCTTGCTGTCTGTCATGACGAAGACGGAAAGCTGAAGCAGCAGTGGAAGAGTTGCTCCGAGACTGCTGCTGCTCTTGCTCGTGAAGTGGTGGAGCTATCACAGCGGAAGAATGTCTGGTTGAGTTGCTGCTCTTTCAGCCGGAAGAAGCGGGACAGCTCCGGCGCCACTGAACTTCCTGGACTTTGGGTCGATATCGACACGAAGGGAAACCACAGGACGAACAAAGGGGAGCTTCCGACCGAAGACCTGCCGACAACGGAAGAAGCTCTGGCAGCTCTGGACCGTTTACCTGTTCGGCCAAGTCTGATTATCAGCAGCGGAGGGGGCTTGTATGCCTGGTGGCTCTTCGACAGTCCACAGAAGATTGAAGACCGGATGCAACTTAAAATGCTGCTGAAGTGGTGGGAAGGTCAGGTCCGGAAAGAGCTGAACGGAAAACACCTGGATTCCACTTCCGACCTCGCACGAATACTTCGCGTTCCAGGACTACTGAACCACAAATACGGAAAGCCGGTCGACTTCTTCCGGCCTTCACTTGCCGGAACCATCTACGCGGACAGTCTTCAACAGCTCCGGGAAGGTGTCCTTCGTCACAAGCTGGAAGACTTCCTTCGCCTGCTCCCGGAGCAGCGGACAGAAGAACGCGAAGACCGGTCTTCAGACTCTTCGGAGAAGGACAGGTCCGCAGCTCTGGCAGCATTGCAGAGACTGAAGCCGAAGAGAGCTGACGACTATTCGACCTGGGTGAAGGTCGGTCTCTGTCTGTCAGAGATTGAAGATTCCGGAACAATGTTTGAAGAGTGGATGGACTGGAGTCGACAGTCCGCGAAGTTTGACGAAGACCAGTTGGACCAGTATCGGAGCAAGTGGGATGGATTCAACGGAGACGGGACCGGCTTCGCTGTCGCGAATCTGGCAGCAATGGCAAACGAAGACGACCCTCCGGTCGAAGTCGCAGTGGTCGGAATTCAGGCGAATCCTAAGAAGTCGAGAGAAGCTGAAGCTGTGGTGGAAGTCCGGAGCTTTCAGTCTTTCCCCGTCGACGCTCTTCCGAGTCCCTTCGACGAAATGGTGGAGAATGGAGCAAGGTCTCTTCAGGTCGACCCGTCGATGGTGGCTGTTCCTTTGCTGTCGGTACTTGCTGGAGCTATCGGAGGGAATTCGCACCGACTGGTGGTGAAGAAAGGATGGACAGAACCTCCGATTGTCTGGACTGTCACTTCCGCCGATTCAGGGACCGGGAAGACGCACGCCTTCGACCTTGCAGTCGAACCTGTCACAGAAATTCAGCGAAGAGCTTTCCGGCGATATGCCGAAGAGCAGCAGTCCTTCGACATCCTGAGAACCGAATACGACCGACAGCTCCAGCAGTGGAAGAAGGAAAAAGGAACCGGCAGCTCCAGACCGGAACCTCCGATAAAGCCGACTTGCTGGAGACTTAAGATAGACGACACAACAGTCGAAGCGCTGGTGGCAAGGCTCGCGGAGAACTCACGGGGGCTTCTGGTGGCAGTCGATGAACTCTCTGGATTCTTCGGCAGCTTCGACCGTTACTCTTCCGGCAGCGGGGACGAATCGAAGTGGCTTCGAGCTTATGACGGGAAGGACCTGACATCGGACAGGAAGACGGGGGACCACCCTGTAACCTACGTTCCGAGAGCTGGTGTCAGTATCTCCGGGACGATTCAGCCGGAGTTGCTTCGGAAATACATCACAGCGGAAAGAATGGAGTCCGGCCTTGCCAGTCGTTTCCTGATTGTCGAACCTCCGGAGACGGACCGCGAAGGATGGATTGAAGACGAAGTGGACCAGTTGCTGAAGGACCGCTGTCTGGAGATTGTCGAAGCGCTGACGAAGTTTGAAGGGGAGTCCTTCGAAGAAGGCAGTTCCGAGAAGAGGCCGGTCTTCGTGGAACTGACTGTCAGCGGACGGGAAGCCTTCGTCGATTGGTGTCGATATCACCAGAAACTTCAGGGAGATACTTTCGGAGCTGTCCGGGCAGCTTATGCGAAGCTGAAGAGCATTCCGGCAAGACTTGGGCTAATCTTCCATCTGACACGAAGAGCAGCGGGAGACACGACGCTGGAGAACCCGGAGAAGGTCGACAGGTCCAGCATTGAAGCCGGAAGAAGGATTGCTGAATTCTTCAGGAATGAAATCGAACGACTGTATTCCACCTTCGGAGAGACTTCAGTCGACCGGGAGCAGAGGAAGCTGATTCAGCTGATTCAGACGAAGGGAGGGGAAATCACTCCCCGGAATCTCTGCCGCGCGAGTCGGCTGTTCCGACCGGTCGACAATGCGACAGCGATCCTTCAGAAGATGGTTGACACTGGCAGGGGGGGCTGGAGAGAAGACCGACCGGCAAATGGCGGACACTCTTCGAAGGTGTTTGTCCTGAAGTGAAAATGGGCCGGCGGAGCAAAGTCAGCTCGGGGGTTTTATTCCGTCATCACTGCTTACTAGGCTGTCCACCAGACAGCAGTCAATCTCCCCGGCCTTTGAAGTATAGCTACAGTTGTCGACAGTCGACAATCGACTGTCAACACGAACAGAAGCAAGGCTTCCGCAAGTTACAGGAAGGCCGGTCGAATGTTTGCCCCTGTCGACGTTTGCGCCGACAACCGTCGATAGGTCGACGAACGTCGACGCGAACGTCGACAGGGAGAACTTCAGAAGAGCTTGTGGGAAGTATGTCTCCGGATTCAGTCCGGTGGAATTCGAATCGATAGTCGACTGTCGACATACGAAAGGAAGAATCGTGAATCTGCTACAGCTGCTGAATCGAATCCGTCTGAGTGGTGGCGAAGTTGGATGGAGAGAAGGGCAAGTCTTCCTGAAGTTCCGGGCCGGGCTGCTGACAGCGGAGGAAGTCGAGATTCTGCGAAGAGGGGAAGCGGAGCTGGACCAACTGCGACGGCCGAAGGACGAAGATTCCGAGTCCTGGCCTCTTAAGTGGTCAGGGGAGCAGCTTGGACCGGAAGTCGGGCTGGATTGTGAAACGACGTTGATTGAAGGCTTCGAGCTTCCGACGCTGGTCCTGGTCTCTGTCTCGGACGGTCAGAAGACCTTCATTCTGAAGCCTGGACAGCTGGAGCAGTTCCTTCAGCTTCATCGGGACCGGTCCTTCGTCTGTCACCATGCCGCCTTCGACTTCCGAGTGGTGGAGAAGTCCCTTCCTGATTCGAAGCTCTGGTGGTCGATTGCAGAGGCCGGAAGGCTTCACGATACGATGATTCTGGACCAGCTTATCGGACTGGCAGAAGCTGACACCTACCCCCGGCCGCGAAACCTTGGACAAGTCGCAAAGCAGTGGGCACGGATGGAGCTGAACAAAGACGACCCGTTTCGATTACGATACGCGGAGCTGCTGCGGAAGGACTGGTCTTCCGCAGAGGAGGGATTCTTCACCTATGCCGCGAAGGACGCTGAAGCAACGGTCCGCAGCTGGCAGAACATGAAGAAGGCCGCTCGGAGGTTCAGCTCTGTCGACCGTTTCGGATTGCTGACAGAACAGCTTCAGACTTTGGCTTCAATCGCTCTGGCTGAAATCACAGCGAACGGGATGGAGCTGGACCGGGAAATGGTCCTGCGGAATCGAGAAGCTTTCTCGGAGCGGATTCAGGACCTGACGGAAAGACTTCGGCTGCTCCCACAAGCTGCGGGACTCTTCAAGCAAAATCGACAGAAGACTCTCTTCCTGACAAACGAGACTTCCGGGAAGCCTTCATTCCGTCAGAAACGACTTCGGGAGATTCTTCAGGCGATTGCTGAAGAGAAGGACCTGTCCCCACCAATAACGGGGAAGACGCTGGAGCTGACGACTTCCGTCAAATGGTGGGGAAGCTACGCGCACGAAGACCCGTTTCTGGAATTATGGATCCAGTTGGAGCAGACCGCGAAGCTGTCGCAGTTCTTCCGAGGACTGACAGAAAAGCGGATCCATCCGAAGTATTCGACGCTGGTCCGGACCGGTCGGACAAGCTGCTCCAGTCCCAACATTCAGCAGCTTCCGAGAGAAGGGGGCTTCCGCGAAATGGTGACAGCTTCTCCCGGAGTTGTTCTGCTGACCGTCGACTTCGCCGCTATTGAGTTGCGGACACTGGCGGCAGTTTGTGAGAAGGCTTTCGGATTCAGTCGCCTTGCTGAAATCTTCCGGCAGCGGGTCGACCCTCATTCTTACACTGCTGCAATGTTTGCCGGGATGGAGCTGGAGCAGTTCCTTCAGCTCCCAAAGGGGGAGAAGAAACCACTTCGACAGAAAGCGAAGGCTTTGAACTTCGGTATTCCCGGAGGACTCGGAGCGAAAGCTCTGGTCAGTTATGCCAAGCATTCTTACGGGGTCGACCTGTCCGTCGAAGAAGCGGAGGACTTCCGGCAGAAGCTGATTACTGTCGTCTATCCGGAGCTTAAGCTTTACCTTCTGGAAGACGCTGCGCTGATTGTCGCGGAGAACCTGAAGACAGACCGATATCTGGTGGACCAGTATCTCCCCGGCGCTGTCCTCGGAGCTGCGAAGAAGATCGTCCGGGGTTCCATCCTGAAGAAAGACGGAACGGAATATCTGCCGACTTTCGTCGATCGTGTTTGGAATTGCCTGAAGGGACTGAACAAGAACCCGGAGCTTCGCTTCGCCATTGATCACAGGGAGGCCGGAGAAGCTCTGTTCCGGAAGGTGTTCTGGACGTCGGTCGAAACTATGACCGGCCGCCGAAGAGCTTCTGTCAGCTTCTCACAAGCTCGGAACACTCCCTTTCAGGGACTGGCAGCGGACGGAGCGAAGCTGGCACTCTGGAGACTGTACCAGGAAGGCTTTCGGACTGTTGCCTTCGTTCACGACGAAGTTGTGGTGGAACTGCCAGAGTCCGCGAACCATTCAGAGGAAGCGGAGAAAGTGGTCCAGCTTATGGTCTCTTCCATGGCGGAAGTGATGGAGTCCGATATCCCGGTCGAAGTGGAGTTCAGTCTTTCCCGTCGATGGTGGAAGAATGCGGAGGAAGTCCGGGCAGAAGATGGAAGGCTTCTTCTCTGGACTCCCGAAGTTTTTGTCAGTTGAAGCCGAAATAAATCCAGAATGAGGTTGCGCTTCAGCCGGTCGGAAGTATATCCTGGGAATTGGCTGGAGTCCTGTCTCTGCTCCAGCTCGAACGAAAAGCAAAGGGACAACGACAACGAAGTGGAGCAAACGAAATGGCAAACAATTTAAAGGTTCACATCTTCAAACGGAAAGGACGGAAGAACTACGAAGCAGAGTTCACCGACCCTCGAACAGGGCACAAACACCGAAAGACACTCGGGACCGTCAACAAACGGGAAGCAGAACGCGAAGCCGGCCGAATAGAAGCGGAGCTTCGTGAAGGACAGTGGCGAGCAACGCGGAAGACGAAGTGGAAGGACTTCCGGAAGAAGTACGAAACGGAAGGAATGTTCGACCTTGCTCCGGCTTCTGTCCGGGCGTTTCAGGACGCGGCGAACAAGCTGGAGAAGCTGGTCAGTCCTTCGACCTTGCAGTCGGTGACAGAAGAGAAGCTAAACAGCTTCACGACGCTCTGTCTTGCGGAAGAGCTCTCGAAGCATACTGTCGCAAGACACCTTCGACACTTGAAGGCCGCTCTTCGCTGGGCAGTCACTCAGAAGCTGCTGCTGGAATGCCCGTTAATCCGAATCCCAAAGGGGACCAGCGGAGGGAAGGCAAAGGGAAGAGCAGTCACGACAGAAGAATTCGAGAGAATGCTGTCGAATGTTGCAAAGGTGGTTGGAGAAGACCAGTTGGAAAGTTGGAAGTTCCTTCTGAAGGGCCTCTGGTGGTCGGGCCTTCGCCTTGGTGAAGCTCTGAAACTCAGCTGGGACAATCCGAAAGACCTGATGGTGGACCTGTCCGGCAAACGTCCCTTCCTGCGGATTCAGGGAGAAGCGGAGAAAGGCAAGAAGGACAGAATCCTTCCCCTTGCTCCAGAAGCTGCGGAGCTGCTTCAGACTGTCCCGGAGGAAGAACGGGAAGGGATGGTCTTCAAAGTGAAGTGGCAGCGGGACCACAAGAAGGCAGCAAGGGTCGACACTGTGTCTCCGCTTATCTGCGATATCGGCAAGAAGGCCGGAATCAGGGTCGCAGAGAAGAAGACCGCTTCAGCTCACGATCTGCGGAGATCTTTCGGCCTTCGCTGGGCAGGACGGGTAAAACCCCACGTCCTTCAGCAGCTCATGCGACACGCTTCCATCACGACGACGCTGACCTTCTACGTTCAATCCGACGCCGACGATATGGCGGAAGTTGTCTGGTCAGCTTTCGACCAGAAGCGCGATTCTTCTACCAATTTGCTACCAAGCTCCAAAACGCCAAAAGAAGAAAGCCTTGAATCCGAAGCGTAAAGTCTTCAGAAACAAGGCTTTATATTCATGTGAGCGCTGGGGCTCGAACCCAGGACCTACGGATTAAAAGTCCGTTGCTCTACCAACTGAGCTACGCTCACTCACTTCGCCTTGGACAGGTGATGCCCGCCCTTATCGACACATGAAGTCTGCGAACCTTACCGGGAAATTTGGCTTTTTCCACATGGTTCGAGCCAATGCTGCGAAAAGATCCCTGGAATGCGGTTCAATTTTGGAGTTTGAGAAAAATTCAAACGCGAAATTTAATCCGCCTCAACAACAACTAAGCCCAAACGCTGCAACTTTGAACGGCATTCGTCACGCTCGCGGCTACGGTTCAGACTGACCCATGTCGGATCCTGAGCGGCCATGAACGCAGCATCAGAAAAGGGCGGCGCAATCCCCGTTGTCGCAGCGTTTGCCGTTAATCGCTGGACGACACCAGAATCCAGTCGTGTCAGAAATGTCGATTGCATGCGGTAGTCCAAAAACGCCTCCCAAACGATTGGAAACAGCGGAGCGACGATCTGCTCACCCAGTGTTGTTGCGTATTGGCGAATTTCTAACTGAGCGTGGCTGTCCATTCGCAGCGCAAGAAAATGCAGCAAATTGTGAAGATCAATTTTCCAGTAGGCTTCCGTATAAGTCGCAAGTGGCAAATCTTTGCGAGCCTGTTCGCGAGCGACGCCGGATGAGATGCGGCCTTGATAGACGTCGCGGATCTTTGACTGGAGTTCCGTTTCTTCCTGCGTGAGACGTTGCCCCAGATCGGCGGGTAGCGAATCGCCGCTGCCTTGACGATTAGTGTCCGCCTGAGTTCTCCATTCATTCGGATCGGTCGTCTGAGCGGACTCAATCGCTAACGAATACCGTGTGCTGTATTCGTTAATGTTGGCCGTGCGATGCCGCACCCATTGGCGCCAACAGTCCATGGGGACTCGAACAAGAAATTTGATTTCCGCCATTTCAAAGGGAGTTGTGTGTCTGTGTCGAAGCAAATATCGAATCAGCGTGCGGTCGTCGCTGACTTTCTTTGTTCCTTCACCGTAGCTGACGCGAGCGGCCTGCACGATGCTGCTGTCATCTCCCATGACATCCACGAGACAGACGAATCCATCGTCCAGCACGGAGAATTTTTGCCAGCGGAGTGCATCGAGCTGAGTTTTTCGCTCAGCAGCGGATTTTCGAGTTTCGGACGTCGTAGTTTCCTGAGACATGATTTGCCAATATCGAAATGAGATTCAGAGTTGTCTTGCGCCGTTCAATGTCCGGGCGGGTAACTGTATAATTTGGGCGGCAGTGTATCCAATGTCTGCGCGGTCATGAAATTCCAGGGGCCATTAGTCATGTTTTTTACTTATCTTGATGGCACGCTGGTCGGCAGACTCCTGATTGCTGGCGATGAAAATGGCCTGCGACACGTTTCCTTCGCAAAATCGCACTTCAGTGCCCCGGTTACAACTCCGGAAGAAGACTGGGAGGCCCAGGAAAAACCGTTCAAAGAAGTCATAAAACAACTCAACGCGTATTTTTCGGGTAAACTGCAGGATTTTGATTTGCCGCTGGCACCCGAGGGAACCGAATTTCAGCAAAAAGTCTGGATGGCGTTGCGGAACGTGAAATTCGGCACAACTGCCAGCTATGGCAGTATTGCGGCTCAAATTGGCAATCCGGCAGCGTCGAGAGCGGTTGGAATGGCGAACGGAAGAAACCCAATTTCGATTATCGTTCCCTGCCATCGCATCATCGGCAGCACCGGAAAACTGGTGGGGTACGGCGGCGGACTCAGCCACAAAGAGACGCTGCTGAAACTCGAACGATCGAAGCCACAATGAAGACGTGACATCAGCTCCCACAACAGAATTTACCGATTGGTGAATTTGCGAAGTTCTGAAAAGATCTACCGCCCACTGCGGGTTCGTTACCCAGACATTGCTTTCCCTAAACCGTTCAAAATTCAGGGAAGGCATGCGGTCTGTCACTTGCCACAATCTTGCATTGCAGTCGCCACCTTCGCCGCGTCGATTCTTCTGACACTACTGTGCATGGCACGGGATATGGTTTAGTGCCAATTTGCGAGCCGTCTTTGTTCGTGCTGAGTCCAATCGATGTCTGCAGTTCAGTACAACAATTCCATGAGTGCGGCTGATCGACGGCGGCGGCGATTGGTGGTTGATATGGAACCAGATCTCTCACTGACGGACAAAGATTCTCAGGTCACTGAAAATAACGATTTACGAACGAACGCAGCATTTCCAATGTTGTCGCGCGATCAGCTAATTCGACGCATCGTTTCGCCTCGGTTGTGGAAACATCTGACCGTTGCGATTGTCCTGACATTCCTGCCCGTTATTTTCGCAGTTGTCACATGGTCGTCGTCGATGTTGCCAGTATCTACCGAAACAGCAACCATGACATCACGCCTTGATGCCTTGCGTGGACTGTCCGGGTTAAAGCTCTTTGCGGCAGCGCAGTTCTGTCTGGTAATTGGATGGGTTCGGTCGGCCAGCGCGGTCGATTTTCGAGGGCGTTATCGGTGGTGGCGATGGATGGCAATCATCTTGTTTGCAGCGTCATTTATCTTGCTTACGGGCTCCGCTGAATTCTTTGTAAACCTAGCCGCTAAAGCATTGCAACCACTCTTTGGAAGAATTGACGCTGCCAGACCTGCGTTGATGATCGTACCAGCCGGCGCTGGCATGGCGCTGATACTTCGACGTTTGATTCCGGATATGGGCCGCTGCCGCCTGGCACAGTCACTGGTCGTGATTTCGACGGTACTGCTGATCGTTCGTGCCGTCACTGGAGTTCGGCTGAATTCTCCAATGGAAGTCTTTCATTTGAGGACCTTTGAATTGCTGATCTCCGGACTTTTGCTGTCTGCATTTCAGCTACACGCTCGATACGTAATTCACGTCAATCCGAATCCGCCGTTGGCTGACACTCCAGGCAAATCTGTCGATGCGGAAACGCCATCAGCCTGTCAACTTGCGCCGCAGGCCAAAGACAAAGCCAACAAGAAGCAGAAGCTCCGCAAAGCCGGCTGATTGGCCGCACAAAATAAAAACACCCGCCGCAGAGCGGCGGGTGTCAGGTTTTTAATCAACCAAAGTTGATTACTCTTCACGCTTTCGTCGAATGGATTTTGGCACCAGCATTAGCAAGGCTCCGAGAATCTTTGCGGAGGCCGTTGGGCTGGCCGCTGACGCATCATTTGCAACTTTTGAATGCATGACTGCATCCTGCTTTGCATTGTCCCACCAAAGCTGTTCGCTCCAGTCCGCCAATACATCATCCGTTTCCTGCGTTGCCAGCTTACCATCGACGGTTGATATGTCGATTGCTGGAAGGCGATTCACGACCGATGCCGGAGCTTCAATCGACCCAAGGTCCACCATTTCGACGACAGTACCAACCTGAACGGCAGGAAACTCACTGCCATCTGTGTCTGTGAGACTGACGGTTGTGGTCGTCACCGGCATTTCCGAAAGATCATTTGGAAGTACCGCGAGCACTAGTTCAGACGTCGATTCGAATGCAACAACAGGTTGAGTTGTTGACGAAATCGTCCATGTCAGCGACGTGCTCCAGTTACCAAATTTTTTATCGACAGTGCTGAAAGCTCTAATCCAGACACGGTATTCACCTGGAACGAGAGGCGTGGCGACCGTATACGAGTTGCCACTCAGCCCACTCTGGCTAAATACTGCGACATTTGGAAGATTCGAGCGTGAGATAAAAATCTCGTACGTCGATGGGTTGCTGAGCACGAGCGACCATGAAATTTCTGGAGTCCTGTTCGACGAATTCGGAATCGGAGTAAGTCGTGGTACGTCACCAACAACGACACTCCACGTGACCGGAGGGCTCCAGGCACTGAAAGTACTAAGAGC
>Ga0335396_10003626_pt1 | contig 17576 bp, 17 predicted proteins | sample FRY02_FD_205743 | JGI IMG/M metagenome (GOLD analysis project Ga0335396, IMG submission 205743) | Freshwater microbial communities from Lake Fryxell liftoff mats and glacier meltwater in Antarctica - FRY-02 (spades assembly) (version 2) | ecosystem: Environmental > Aquatic > Freshwater > Ice >... | reverse complement strand
CAAAACCCCATCATTGTCAGACCGACTGGCAACAAATTCCTTTGCCACCAGATTGAGTCCATCATGTAAAGAAGTAACTAGGCAAAATTGGCTTAAACGATGAAAAGCCATCAACTCAAACTGGTTATAATGACCCTTTAGAAAAATAAGCGGTTTCCATGAACCTTTCTGCCATTTCCAATTAATTTTTTCCACAAGATCGTCAATTTGATCTTCCAGATTTCTGTACAAATCAATATAAGATCTGCTGGGGACACCTATTTGAATAAAAGTAAAGCCTTCAACATATTCGGGATGGTTTTCAAGAAAAAAATTTATAGCCATAAGCCTTTCAGGAATTCCTTTTGTGTAATCAATCCTGTCGATACCAATTCCTAAAACTTGACCTTTCAATTCAAAGTCCTCTAAAAATTTATTAATATAATTTTTAACAATTGAACTGTTTGCATCTATTTCGTGTTGTTCAAAATCAATGCTTATTGGGAAAGGACGCACTACAGTAGTTTTAGAATTTCTGGTTATTTCAAATTTTTCTTGGTCAACTTTCGCTTCAATTCCACGGTCAACAGTTTCCAAAAAATTAAGGCAATGATGCCGAATATGAAAACCAAGCAAATCATTTCCCAAAAGGCCTTCCAGTAATTTTTCTTTCCAGGGAAACGCTCTAAATGTTTCCCGGTTAGGCCATGGAATATGCCAGAATTGGGCTACAATTAAGTTTGGGTTTCGATCTTTGAGCATTTTGGGCAAAAGGGCCAAATGATAATCTTGAATAAATACAAAAGTTGGCCTGTAATCCAACTCCTGGATAACAGCATCTGCAAACAACGAATTAACTTTTTGGTAAATATCCCAATGATCAGGGTTAAAATTTGGTCTGGTAAAAGTGATGTGACACAACGGCCAAAGACTTTCATTTGAAATTCCGTAATAATATCCTTTTTCTTGCTCCTTGGTCAGCCATACCCTGCGAAGTTTGTATTTTGGATTATCCACCGGAACCATGACGCTATCATCCGGCCCAACGGAGGATTTATCCGCATCACCACTTCCATGTGCAATCCAAGTTCCCCCGCATGCCTTTAATATTGGATCGAGGGCAGTAACCATTCCGCTTGCCGGTGAGATACATTCAATTTTACCGTTATGGTGCCGGTGAATATAAGGTTCCCGGTTAGAAACAATTATGATTCTGCAGTCTTTGAACCTGCTATTCATCAGTTTAATAAGAGAATCGCTATTCCACATAAAGTCCTTAAATTTATTAATTTTGATTGTTTTATCATCTTAGTACTTTTAGTACAATTAGATATTTACTTAATGTTCCATAGAAAATACCTATGATTAATCTAAACTACCAACACCTTTATTATTTCTGGGAAGTTGCCAAGCATGGCGGAATAACCAAGGCTTGTGAAAAATTACTGTTAGCACAACCAACTGTAAGTGCCCAATTAAAACAGTTCTCAAAATCTATTGGTCTTAAATTATTCAACCGAAATGGAAGAAACCTTGTTCTTTCCGAGGATGGAAAGATGGTGTTTGAATTTGCCTCCCAAATATTTGCTCTTGGTAACAATCTTAAGAAAAGAATCCAGCTCGGGGAAAGCATATCCAATACTACCATTAAGATCGGCATCGCTGATGTTCTTCCAAGAGAATTAGTTTTTAATTTAATTAATCCTTTATTTGCAGATGGTTTGAATATTTTTTTGCAATGCTATGACGATGAAACGCATGCATTACTCGGAAAACTGGCATTGGGGGAATTGGATATCGTGATTTCAGATGTTCCAGTAAATCCTTTTATCAAAGTAAAATCATACAGTCATATGATTGGTGAAAGTTCGGTAACCTTCATAGGTTCTTATCAATTGGTAGCAAAATTTAAGTCGGGATTTCCCAATTCATTATCAAATGCCCCTTTTTTAATGCCCATGAAAGGGACTTCCTTAAGACAAATTCTTGACAACTGGTTTGATGAAAATAATTTAACCCCAAAAATAGTCGCTGAGTTGGCAGACATTGATCTTTTTGAGGATTTTGGAAAATCAGGTAAAGGTTTTTTTGCTTTGCCGCATGTAGCAACCTTGGGAATTTTAAAAAACAAAAATCTTAAAAGCCTTGGTAAAGCAGAAACTGCCAAGGAATCTTTTTTTATTATTTCAAGTGAAAAAACAATTAAAAATGAAATTGCTCTTTTGATCCTGAAAAACGCAAGGGCAAATATATTTAATCAGACGAATTAAAATTAATGCTATTTATAAAATTTGGCCTTTTGAGTTTGTTTTTAACAACCTAGTCCATTTTCGTTAAAAGTTCGTGCATGAATCATTCTCACACGAAGTATTCAACCAAGGGTTAGGTCCAAATGCTACAACATGAAAATCTACCGCTGTTCCCTTTTCCTTGTGCGATGCCTGAATAGTTTTGCTTTCCTCTAATAAGTGTATCCCCCTGCAAAAGCCTCAACCATCAAGTTTCATTGCACGCCTAGGTTTGTTGTTTCATTTTCAAACTTAATGGAAGGTGTATTATCAAAATCTTTGAAGAAATCATATTCATTTCTCGTGGTATAAATTTCGTGGGTTAATGTTTCTCGATTGAGGTCAATTTGATTTATTTGTTCCTTTGCATGTTTTCTAGGTATTGTGTTTTTGGGGTAAAATCCCAAGACATAGAATTGATCGCCGGCTTACCGGTGTGCATAGCGAAGTTATAAAATCTTCCTTGCTTGAATTTAATCAAATTTGATTAACCCATTACTTCTGCAAGTTCAACAAGTCTGCTCTTTTCATTTAATGATTTTGCAGCTGCGTGAATGATTGCTGTTACCTCTAATATTTCTTGATGGGGAACCGGTTCGATCCCTGTTCTTACCATTTCCAGAAAAACATCTGCCATTCTAAAAATTTGATAATGATGACCTAACCAATAATGGCTTTCTATTGCTGGTGTCCACTCATAGGTTTTTTTCGTGAAAGTTGCAGCAGTATGGCAATAAAATTTGGACATATCTGGCCTGCCATACCAAACCTCCCCAGGCATTCTATCTTTATAAGTTATTAACGCCCTGCAGGTATTCTCTCTGGCATACATATTCACTGCGTCTACGCCTGAACCACACAGCGTCATCACCATCCATACGGGGTGTTGCCCATAAACTTGCCAGCTAGGTAAACTCCAACCCCCAGCTTGGCTTGCAATTACATATTGCAGCGGCCCGAATTCTCCAGACTTTTTCATCCGCAGAGCTTCTTCGGTTCCCCATTGATGCCTAAATAAACTGGAGGACATCAAAGGTGCTTTGTTTTTCTTGGCAAAATCTAAAATCTTTTTCGTTCCCGCTACTGTCTCGCCTATTGGCTTATCGCAAAAGGTTGGTAGCCCTGCCTGCAAACCGGGGGCAAGTAATTCAAAATGATCATCCCCATAACCCGAGGCATCCCCTAGCCATATTGCATCGGAATTTTTTACCAATTCTTCTAGTGAGCGTGCTACTTCTACCCCAGGAAAACCCTCTGCAAACGCTGCTGCGCTTACAGGGTCTGCATCGTATACCGCTGAGATTTTTGTTCCTTGAAATGGAAGTTTAGCAAAGTGAATTTCGGGATTCCGAAAGTACTTTTCAAATAATTCTATGGGCCCTGCACTAAGGTGTTTTTTAACAACAGCAAGATTTACCTGAGGGTGAAACCCTTGGGCAAAATGCCAAGTATGCCCATTAGTTTTTTGCGGCTTACCGCGAATGCTTGCGGATACAATGCCGACCCGAATGGTTTTTTTATCACCACCCTCTTTTTTTTGTACTTCACCTAATAAGGCTTCGCTTGCCAAGGTTTCGTTTACCAAAGCGGTGCTTCCCGCTGCTGCTATAAAATTACGCCGATTGAGGTGGGTAGTTGTATTCATTCTGTAAACTCTTGCAAATTTATATCTAAATATCAAGTAATTACTTTGGCCTATTTCTTAGCGAGTTATTTTGATCGCATCTAGCGCAGTCATCTGGTTGTATCCTACCGGCCAGCGAGTTTCAAAAATTGCAGAACCCATAATCGTTTGATTATCTAGAACTGCATCCCATTTTTTTTCTAAAACATTTTTAGTGTCTACTTGAACAATTACTTTGTATTTCCCTGAAGGTAAGACAGGTCCATTTTTTTTCCAGCTTACTTCTCTTTCAGAACCTTTGACAGCCATAACTGTCAGGTTGTGTTGCCAAAGTTTTCCTTTACCCCAAACTAAACGGTCAGAATTAGCAATTGGTTCTTTTTCAAAAGTTTTTGTTTTTTCATCCCAGGCATAGATAGTAATTTGGAGGAGCTTATCTCCCCATTGTGGGTGAGTATTCGTAAGCTTAAACCAAATCTGAGTGCTGAACTTGCTCAAAGAATTGTTTTCCTTTGGAAGATCCGATGCGGTTTTATAGCTATCTTTTTTGATACGGGCGTAATCTTCAATCCAATTCCGAAAAGCCTGGTAACCAAGGTCACCTTGCAAAAATTTCTTTCCTCCACCGTGCTTTATTTCATTCAATGGCTTAAGCAATAATAAGCTTTTTTCAGGATTATCTAAATCAATGAGTTTTGTCTTGGCGATGATATATTCCATGGTTTGTTCTGGGGTACTTTTAAACCAAGTTACTCGGTCGCCGTGTTCTTTTTGAAGTTTCATCGAATCTGGATGACCCTCGGTATGGCAATTCATACAGCGAAAGCGCATCGCCCAAATATTTTGTTCAAAGGATTCTAGCACCCTATCTTTGCGAGCGTGTTTGATTATATCATTTGGTTTTTCTGGTTTTGCTATTTCCTGTTTATCAAGCTTTGGCATTTTTTTAAGTGTTTCATCTTTGCAGCAAAACTTTATCCAATCTGAGAAAGCTTTAAATTCTTCGGTTCTTACTTTTTCCAGAATCATATTTGTTTTCTTGGAATTTGGGTCTTTCATAGTAATGAATTTAAGGATGCGCGATTTTTCGGGCACTTCTACATCCACCAATCCTTGATCTCTTAATGAAAGAAATGTTTTTTCCGATGTGGGCAATATGTAATTTTTCAGGTCTAGATTTGCAAGATGGCATTCTGTGCAACTTGATGGATTTGAAGATTGAAATATTGGCAAAATCCTTTTTTCAAATATTGTCTTTGAGCTTTCTTCTGCAGTAGAAAGTTCAACAAAACTTAAAACAATAAGTAGGCTCAAAGCAATCTGTTTACAATGCATTATCAATAGTCCTTAGGTGTGTTAAGACTTATAAGTTTTAAATATTACATTAACTATTACATAAAAAATCAAAAAGTCTAAATAAAACGATGTTGTTATACCTTCAGATTTTGCTAAATCCTTTATTCTTTGCGAATTATATTTCCAAAAATTCGACCATTTGGCTGTATCAAAAAGTTTATATTGCTATGACTATATTTTCATTAAAGTTTTAGATCAGGATACCTTATAAATCTTGTATCAAATAAGAGGTTTATTTGAATAAGACTTTTAAGGTTTGATTTTTACTTATTTGTAACACATAATATTCAATCATCAAAATGCAATTCTCGGACACAAGTGTCTCCACTATCGCACAGCGTACGAAGTTGGAAGGCCACCGCAGTAAATTTAGCAGAAGAAATAGTGGCAAGTATTTGTTTTGCAGATATAAAATCGCCAAGCTCGCGATGTACCTCGGCCCTCATTAAACAATCGTTTTCATCGCCTTCTTCCAAGAGCCTAGCAAGGGCTTGAAGATTCTTTTTACAAGCTTCTGTATTAGGTATGATACTTTTTTGTTCTGGAGGGATATCACGGAAATCATCGTTCCTTCGCCACCACGCCAACACCCGCAAAGTTCTCTCTTGAATCAAATTCAGCGCCATGCTTTTGTCAATGGAAAGATAAAACTCTTCCTCAGTGAGTTCTTGTGGCCAATCAAGAGTTTTCCACGCTGGGTTCACCTCCTGATCGTCCCAAGATTGGGTACCAACTACTTTACCCTCTGCCAACCAGTAAAAGTCCGAACAATGAATACACTTCACGACGAGAGGAGATTTCGGCAACATAGGTGCAATTTGTTTTCCATCAGTCCAGACTCGGGCGCCAAAGGTATTACCTGACATAAGAGTACTATTTTTCGATAGTCCCCGACAGTGAGGACAAGCAATAATTTGATTTGGCCCTGGTAGCATAAAACCCCCTATTAAGTTTTTGAATTAATATTGATTTGAAACTGAACGACCTAAAGCAACTTAATCACATTGTTTCTTGACCTTGCTCATCAACCTGCCAGCATTTTCCTATGATGCGCTTTGAAATAACTTCCAATGCTGTAAGCCTTCCGCCAAGCCCGCATCCCATATCAATGTATATTAGATATTCCAAATTTAATATTTTACCATTCATTTGTTGTGTATGTCTGAGAAAAGCTGTTTTTTTAGATTTGTGTTTTCATCGAAAGAATAGAAGTAAAAAAACCATCAAGCGGTTAAGCTGAAGGTTTGCTCCCATTCAAAAGGAAAGTCAACTCTACATTTACATATGCGTTAGGTAAAAACCCTTCTTGCGGGGCATGTTAGCCTTGGAGTTTTCTATAACTCGGGGGGGAACAAGCAATGTCGATTAGAAGAAATCCCAAAACAGAATAGCGCTGGCGGGATATTCAATGACCCAACCTAGATGGCACCGATCTTGTATTCACGGCTATAAGTCTTGCGCTTACTCATATATCGTCCCCTTGTATGTTTTTCCTTTTCCTTCCTGATACTACCTTAACATACTGTGGACTTTTTTGGTGGCAGGCCACACCATGCGTGTTAGCTAAATTCTTGCAATTTATATCGTTTAAGAATTCATTTTTAGCTAACTCTTTAAGTATGGTAAGGCCAAGGTGAGGTAACCGGGGGATATCTAAACATTCAAGGTTAAGGCTGAGTACCGCACTGGTATCCTGTTCGCAGATTATCACGAAATAGTGATCCTTACTTACCCCCATGGGGCTTTAAACCTAGGCTTAAGGTGGACAATACCAACTCGTAAGGTTTGCGAAATTTGCACAAAATCCAAATGCTTTTCAGGTTTAGAAGTAAAAACAAAACCCCGACAATTCAACTCTGGGTTCGCTGTTCAGTAGAAACCCTGATGCACGGTAAAGCAAATTCTAACCAAATTACTAATATTTAAACAAAATCCACATGCATTTAAAAAGCATTTAGCGTAACTTTTAAAAGACAACTTGGAAGGAATAATGCAAATAGAAGGAGTAAAAAGATGATTGAAATAAAAGATCAAGATGGAAAAGTACTTAAAGTAGTTAATCAAGAAACCTTGGCAGGAGCTAATTTAACTGGAGCTAATTTAAGTATTGCTGATTTAAGGGAAGCTAATTTAACGGGAGCTAATTTAAGTGATGCTAATTTAAGATGTGCTAATTTAACTGGAGCTAATTTATTTGATGCTAATTTAAGATATACTGATTTAAGAAAAGCTAATTTAAGCGGTGCTAATTTAAGTGGAAAAAATATTTTTTTCAACAATGACAATGGTTTAAGATCAAACGATTTAATTGGAGCTAATTTAATTGGAGCTAATTTAACAGGAACAGATTTAATTGGAGCTGATTTAAGTAATGCTGATTTAAGTAGAGCTAATTTAAGTGGAGCTAATTTAAGTGGAGCTAATTTAAGTGGAGCTAAATTATGGTGGACTACATTAAGTGGAGCAGATTTAAGTGGGGCTAATTTAAGTGGAGCAGATTTAAGTGGAGCAGATTTAAGTAATGCTGATTTAACGGATGCCAAATTAAATGGGGCTAAATTGTGCGAAACTTTTTTACATGCTGCCAAATTAATTAGAACTGATTTAAGTGGAGCCAATTTAATTGGAGTTGATTTAATTGGAGTTGACTTAAGTAATGCTGATCACAGTGGAGTTGACTTAAATAGTGCTGATTTAAGGAAAACAGATTTAAGTGGAGCTAATTTAAGTGGACATGATTTAAGTGGAGCCAATTTAAGTAATGCTGATTTAAGTGGAGCTAATTTAAGGGGAACAGATTTAAGTGGAGCTGATTTAAGTAATACTGATTTAAGTAATGCTGATTTAATATTTACTAATTTAACAGGGGCTAATTTAAGTGGAGCTAATTTAAGTGAAGCTGATTTATGGGGGGCTGATTTAACTGGTGCCAAATTAGATAAAACTGATTTAAGTAAAGCTAATGCAACACGACCAGATTTAAGTGGGTGTGATTTAAGTGGAAAAGATTTAAGTGAGGTTTATTTAAGGCGAGTTGACTTAAGTAATGCTAACTTAAGTAATGCTGATTTAAGGAAAGCTAATTTAATTGAAGCAAAATTAAGTGGGGCTAATTTAAGTGGAACTGATTTAAGGAAAGCTAATTTAAGTGGAGCTGATTTAAGTGGAGCTGATTTAAGTAAAGCTATTTTTAATAAAGCTAACTTAAGTGGAGCCGATTTAAGTGGGGCTAATTTAAGTGATGCTAATTCAAGCAAAGCAGATTTAAGAGAAGCTAATCTAGTATTTAACTCTGCTAATTCAAGTGGAGCTAATTTAACAGGAGCTAATTTAACAGGGGCTAATTTAAGTGGAGCTAATTTAAGTGGAACTAATTTAAGTAATGCTGATTTAATATTTACTAATTTAAGTGGAGCTAATTTAAGTGGAGCTAGTTTAACAGGAACTGTTTTAAGTGGAGTTGATTTAAGGGGAGTTGATTTAAGTGGAGCTAATTTAACAGGAACTGTTTTAAGTGGAGTTGATTTAAGGGGAGTTGATTTAAGTGGAGCTGATTTAACAGGAACTGTTTTAATTGGGGCGAATTTAAGTGGAGCTAATTTGAGTAAAGCTAATTTTATTGAAGCAAAATTAAGTGGAGCCGATTTAAGTGGAGCCGATTTAAGTGGAGCTGATTTAACAGGAGCTAATTTAACAGGAGCTAATTTAAGGAAAGCAAAATTAAGTGGAGCGAATTTGAGTAGAGCTAATTTTATTGAAGCAAAATTAAGTGGAGCCGATTTAAGTGGAGCTGATTTAAGTGGAGCTGATTTAAGTGGAGCTGATTTAAGTGGAGTTGATTTAATTTATACTGGTTTATGGGGAGCTAATTTAAGTAGAGCTGATTTAAGTGGACATGATTTAAGTGGAGCTTTTTTAAGTGGAGCCGATTTAAGTGGAGCTAATTTAAGTGGAGCTAATTTAAGAGGAGCTAATTTAAGAGGAGCTGATTTAAGTGACGCTGATTTAAGGAATGCTGATTTTGTTACTAATTTAAGTGACGCTGATTTAAGTGGAGCTGATTTAAGTGGAGCTGATTTAAGTGGAGCTGATTTAAGGAAAACTGATTTAAGGGGAGTTGATTTAAGTGGAGCTGATTTAACAGGAACTGTTTTAATTGGAGTTGATTTAAGGGGAGTTGATTTAAGTGGAGCTGATTTAAGAGGAGCTGATTTAAGAGGAGCTGATTTAAGTGGAGTTGATTTAAGGAAAACTGATTTAAGTGGAGCTGATTTAACAGGAACTGTTTTAATTGGGGCGAATTTAAGTGGAGCTAATTTAAGAGGAGCTAATTTAACTGGAGCTAATTTAACTGGAACTGATTTAAGTGGAGCTGATTTAAGTAAGCAATGTTTTGAAGATAAAGATGAAGATGAAGATGAAGATGAAGATGAAGATGAAGATGAAGATTTAAGTGGAGCTAATTTAACAGGAGCTAATTTAACAGGAGCTAATTTAACAGGAGCTAATTTAACAGGAGCTAATTTAACTGGAGTTATAGGCTTAAAGACTTAGAAGAGGAAAAAAATGGCCTGGCACTCCAAAAAAGTCCACAGCGCAGACACCATAGGGGTGGCCAAACTTTTGCAATTTATAATTTTTCAGAATCCATATGGATTATCAATACTTTTACGGGCAATAATTGCCAGATAGGTCAGATTCGTCGGACACCTCTAGGGGGCGTTTGGGGCATACCTGCCTTCATTTTATTATCTTCCTCGTCTTCACCATAGCCGTCTTCACCGTCATCAAGGTTATCGTCTTCGTTAGAACCACTCATTTTCCACCCGCAGATATGATTCAGAGTTCTTGCCATCGGCTGAAGGGATCATATCACCTATTTCACTTTCAAAAATATACATGTACACCCTAAAGCCTTTTTATGAGATCTAATAGGGTATCGTAGTCATCATCGTCGTCATTCTTGTCGTCAACCTTATCTTCAGCCTTATCGTCGGCCTTATCGTTGACTGGAGGATCGTCAAAATATGGTTCTGTTGGCAATTCGCTACAGCAATGGGTGCATACTTTAGGCCACCAGCCATTTGCGGTTGATCCATGGAATCCACGGATAGGAACTCCACACTTTGGGCAGATGGTAAAGTTTGGGCCCCCGTTATTGAGATCATAAGAAGCATCAAAAAATGAATTATACCAAAATTTTGGGTTAAGTGGTATGAGTTGAGCACAGTAGTCAAACATATCCACCTCGCAATGGATGCCTCTGAAACTTTTATGGCAAAAATCACAGGATATGATGTCATACCTACTATAACTGTAAGAAAATTTATTGTCACACTTAGGGCATTTAAATCTCATCTTAAACCTCTTTCCTTAATGGCAGTATATTTTGTTTTTTTCCTGTAAACCGGTAAATAAGGCAATGTTACCTAACCTTTTCATACCTACCGAGCTTGCCAACGCCCCGGGTGGCGAATATGGACCTTCACTCGTCAAAATGATTCAAAATCAGTTAAGCCATCTTAACATTCATCCATAACTTCTTCCGTATTTACCTTAGCCTCCAGTTCTTCTAACGCATCGCAAGACCACTCGAATTCTTCCCCACCTTCTGGGTAAGCCAACATCGGCGCAGGCGATGGCTCATAAGGCTGACAACTCTCGTCAAGAAGTGCTTTCATTGAAAGGTTACATATAAAATCGCTATTACACCATTGATAAAAACACTAACGCTTGAAGGTTATTCGTTTTTTATGGAAATTAATTTCCTGATTTCTAAGTTTCCCCCCACATGAGGTAATTGGAAATAAAAAATGAAACAACACGAATAAATAGGCAGGCAAATTACTTTCGATTGAAATTATCGAAGTGTTAGCCAAATAAATTATTCACGGGAGTTCAAGTTATGGCATCAAAGACCAACCAAGTCGCACGCAATCGAACCATTGCAATTGGGGATATTCATGGTCACTTTAAAGCTTTAGCCGGGCTCATCGATTTAATTAATCCTAAATCGGAAGACATGCTTGTTTTTTTGGGTGATTACATTAATCGTGGGCCGGACAGTAAAGGGGTTTTGCAATTCCTAATCGACCTTAAGCAGCGGTGCAATATGGTTTGCATTTTGGGTAACCATGAAGAGATGATGATCAATGCTTATGCAGATCCTTCTACGATGGGTTGGTTTCTGGAAAACGGTGGGAATGAAACCTTACAATCTTATGGCAGTGCCAAAAATTTTAGTTTAGTTCCCCAAGTGCATAAGGATTTTCTCCTGGGTTTGCCCCTTTACCATGAAACCGACCAGCATTTTTTTATTCATGCCAATTATGATTACGATGTGGATTTAATGGATATAGATTCAAACACCGCACTTTGGCGCTCGCTGGATGATCGCCCCCGGAAGCACAAATCTAGGAAAACAGCTATTCTGGGGCATACGCCACAAATGAATGGTGAAATATTGGATTTGGAATACCTAGTGTGCATTGATACAGGATGCGGTTTTGGTGGGAAACTCACAGGATTGGAAGTTATTTCTAGGCGCATCATAGGAAAATGCTGGCAGGTTGATGAGCAAGGCCAAGAAGCAAAATGATGAAGTTTTATGCTGGTCGTTCAGCTTCAAATCAACATAAACCCAAAATTTAATTGGGGCTTTTTCTATGTCATCTGGACCAAATTAAATTATTGCTTGCCCACACTGTCAGGGACGGTCGAAGTATATGACGCTTATGTCTGGCAATACCATCGGCGCACGCGTCTGGACTGATGGGAATCAGATCACACCTATGTTGCCGTAACCTCCTATCGTTGTGAAGTATTGAATCGGAATGCCCTATTCTTCAAAGATGAATTAATTAAAGCAGGCGCAATAAGCGGATGCAATTGAGGTGAATATGCAAAATTGGAGAAACAAAATTAACCAGCGTATTCCACATACCACCTTCGGCACTGATACCGAATTTTGGCTGTTTTTCATTATTTTATTTAGCATATACTGGATTTTTGGATGATTTGAAAAAACAGCAAAGGATAGAGACACCATCGCCCCAACTTTTAAATATTTCCAACATTTCATATGCTTTTGCCGTAATTTGTTGAACGATGATTATAATGCTACTGCAATTACAAGGAACCAAACAATGATTGAAATAAAAGACTTTAACGGCAAAATACTAAAAGTAGTTCAAGCAGATAACTTGATAGGGGTCAAACTAGTTGGAGTTGATTTAAGCAATGCCGATTTAAGTAATACCGATTTAAGTTTTGCAAATTTAAAAGAAGCTGACTTTAGGTTTGCTAATTTAACTAGAGCTGATCTAGGTGGGGCCAATTTAACTGGAGCTAAATTAACAGGAGCCAAAGGTTTAAAACCGGAAAAATATAAATCATAAGGCTTCCGTTCGGCGAAGTACATGTGCCAAAAATCGAATTTAATTAGATGTTTGATTAACTGATCAGCTAGATGATTGCCAGGATAAGGCCAAAGGTTAAATAAAAAGCTGTAAGACTAGAAGTTTATTACTTTGGCGCCTTACAGCTTTTAAATTTCCTAGAAAGGGCAAGAAATTATTTAGACTTTTCCTCATCTTTGGAAGATTTATCGTTATTATTTTTAGGTACTTGCTTATTGTTCACGGTAAAAATTGTTGGGTTTTTCTTTAGAACAACTTCCAACATAATGTTAAAAAGCAGATTAGCAATGAGAGAATCCCTACAAAATTTTGCGTTAGCTTTAACAAATTTAGCCAGGTATTTTTTATCGTTATCAAGGCCCAAGATTTTAGCTATGTAAAGTAAAACTTGGGTTCGATCCATTAAGGAAATTTTTTGGGCTAAGGCTTTATAAGATTGGATTTTTTTAGCTTTCGCCTTTGGCTCATTAAACAGGAAGACATCTTCATCACCCGTGTAAGCATAAACAACTGCATCAAATCTTCTAGTAAGTAACGCATAATTATCAGGCTGATTTTCAAATATCCTGCAAAAATGGGTACTCATAGTTTTGAAGAAAAACTTTTTGAACATACTTACTTTTCTTGTGCGCAGTTTTAAGCCGTTTTTATTTTGAAACATATTAATTTCTCTTAGGTAAAGTTTTAATGAGTGAAGTTTTAATTATGTCTTGCAAACCAAACCTACAATTTTAAATGAATTAGCAAAGTTATTTTCGCACCTTACCTATAATTTCTTCGTAATTTAATTTCGAAGGAAATTCAGCAGAATATTTCATAGGCAAATGGTACCGCCCGTGCCCTTTCCACCTTACGCTAAGCATTCCAATCTGATAATCATCATCAATGCCAACGATGATTTCGTTTGGGTTAAGTTTAACCGCAATTCTTAAGGCTTCTTTTTTAAGGATTCCGAGAACTAATTGTGCTCTAAAATTCCTAGTATTATGGAGGCACTTCCGAAGGCTGGAAGCTAAGCTGGCACGGTTCCAGGCTGACTCTGCAGCAGGTTTTCTTGCATTTTCAAGGGTCTCTGCAAAAGTGATGCGCTTCATAGTAATCCCCTTAAAAAAATTGCTTAAATCATTAGAAAACACAAAAGAGAACAGTTTAAAAATTTGGAGTTGTAAAATCAATAATCGGGTTTAGCTTCTAAGTTTTTAACGATACCTCAACCTGCCTGCGCTTCCACCAAGGCTTTTGCATACCCTGAATCTGTTGCCCGAACCTTAACCTAAGGGCCCATCTTTTTATCCTGATTTTGTCCTTATAAATTTTCATCTTGGTGGCCTCTTTAACTAAAATAAAATCTTACCTATGGTGCTAATAGTTATTCGAAAAAGGAGTTAAATAATTGCCAAAAATCGATGATATTTTTGTGAAAAAGAAGAAATAATTACTCCTTATTTTGTGCTCAAAAACCCAACACTTAACCCAGCCATAAATAGCCAAAACTTGGGAAGGAAAATTAACTTAAAGCTTTTATGAACTCAATCTCTCCGTGCTCACTTTATCTTGAAAAATACCTTGATTTGGTGCAAAATCACTTATTACGCGCACCATGACCCTGTTGGTCGAGCGACGACAGATTGAGGAACCTATCAAGATCGAAGTCCTCCGAACCTTATCGGATCGAACCGACCGTTTCCTTCAAGTGCGTGGGATAGTCTTTGCCCCGAACGGCCCATTCGCTGTTCCTTCCGATCGAGTGTGCCAAGGCTATTCCGTGATAGCCATTTCTTGGGGTGTATTGCACTAACACATGCAGAGTCCGTTCGGCGAAGTCCAGGTGCCAGAGAATTCAATCAGGTTTTTTGATTACCCGATTGGCAAAAGGGCGTGAAGTTGATTTGCAGGAGTAGTGGGTAACTTGGTCAGCGTTGTTCTGTTCTAGGATTTCTTCTAATCGACCTCGTTTGTTCTACCTCGAGTTATTGAAAACTCCAGGGTTAACAGGCTTCGCAAGAGGGGTTTTCACCGAACGGTTACAGATTTCTCAAATAAAATCTCTTTAAAACTAAATTTTAAAGATTATTGTCCGGTTCTTTTCACTTGGTCCGCTTGTTAGATGTAGTTAATTTAAATGTCTTGTTATTATTTGTAAAATCTTGATTTTAAATGAATTTGCAATTACGATTTAGTCTTAATTTTAAATCATAGAATTCCAAATTGATTTATAATAGTTTGTCCAATGCCTTGTTTTATAAGCGGTTGCTGCGAAAACTTTTTATCTTAATGGTTCTAAGAGGAGTCTTAGTTATGCGCAGATTTGAATTTAATGAAGGTACTTCTAATAAATTTTGGGAAGTGGATGTAAAGGGAAATACCTTGACGGTAACTTTTGGGAGAATTGAAACTAAAGGACAAAGTAAAACCAAGGATTTTTCTACCCCTGAAAAAGCGACTGCCGAGATGGAAAAACTGATTTTAGAGAAGACCAATAAGGGTTATAAGGAATTAGCAATAGGTGGGAATCTGTCGAAAGCAAAAGGAAAGGTTGCAGCAAAGAAAGTAACAAAGACAACTTCAGTTAAAAAAAATAAAACTAGCAATATTTCTCCAGAAATGGTGGGGATGGTGCATGATGATTTTGAGTCTCTTGAAAAGTGGTGCTTGGATACCGCAGTTTGGCTGGATGACAATATTTCAAGATTCAAGATTTGGCACCAGGCGGCCCAGAGAAATAATCCCAAGGCACTGCTTCTTTTGGGGTTGTGTCATGACTTCGGAAAGGAAGTTGCCAAAGATAAGAAAAAAGCTGTTCGCTTTTACCGTCTTGCGGCTATGCAGGGGAATGCTCGTGCTCAGTTATATCTCGGAGTTTGCTATGACAAGGGCGAAGGGGTAAAAGAGGACAAAAAGGAAGCTGTTCGCTTATACCTGCTTGCGGCTGAGCAAGGGGATGCTCGTGCCCAATTATACCTTGCCATTAGCTATGACCGTGGCGCAGGGGTAAAAGAGGACAAAAAGGGAGCTGTTCGTTTATACCTGCTTGCGGCTGAGCAGGGGAATGCCCGTGCCCAATTCAACCTTGCCATTAGCTATGAAAATGGCGAAGGGGTAAAAGAGGACAAAAAGGAAGCTGCTCGTTGGTATCGGCTTGCGGCTGAGCAGGGAAATGTAGATGCCCAATTCAACCTTGCCATTAGCTATGACCGTGGTGAAGGGGTAAAAGAGGATAAAAAGGAAGCTGCTCGGTGGTTTCGTCTTGCGGCAGAGCAAGGGGATGCCCGTGCCCAATTATACCTTGGAGTTTGCTATGACAATGGCGAAGGGGTAAAAGAGGACAAAAAGGAAGCTGCTCGCTTATACCTGATTGCGGCTGAGCAGGGGAATGCCCGTGCCCAATTATACCTTGCCATTAGCTATGCCAATGGCGAAGGGGTAAAAGAGGATAAAAAGGAAGCTGTTCGCTTATACCTGCTTGCGGCTGAGCAGGGGAATGCCCGTGCCCAATACTACCTTGGAGTTTGCTATGACAAGGGCGAAGGGGTAAAAGAGGACAAAAAGGAAGCTGTTCGGTGGTTTCGGATTGCGGCTGAGCAGGGAGATGCAGATTCCCAATTCCGGCTTGGAGTTTGCTATGAAAATGGCGAAGGGGTAAAAGAGGACAAAGAGGAAGCTGCTCGTTGGTATCGGCTTGCGGCTGAGCAGGGAGATGCAGATGCCCAATTCCGGAATGAGGAAATAGAAGAGGAGGACGAAGACGAAGACGAAGACGAAGACGAAGAGGAGGACGAAGACGAAGACGAAGACGAAGACGAAGACGACAATGATGAGAATGAAGAGGAAAACGAAAACGACGATGATGATGATGATGATGATGATAATGATGATGATGATGACGACAATAATGAAAACGAAGGGGAAGAGGAAAACGAAAACGACGATGATGACAATAATGATGAGGACGAAGAGGAAGACGACGACGACAATGATGAGAAGGAAGAGGAAGAGGAAGAGGAAGAGGAATCAGGTGATGTTGATAGAGAAATTCTTCCCATGCACAGGGTTAGGTTTAGCGAGAGCGAGATTGTAGACCCATCGGGAACAGTGATAAACAGCCTTGGCATGAAGTTTGTCCCCATCAAACCCGGAAAATTCATGATGGGGGGCAGGGATGGCGAAAAAGGTTACTCCGGGGAAGAGGAGCAACTTCATTCCGTTCAAATAACAAGGCTGTTTTTGATGGGTATGTTCCAAGTGACACAGTCTGATTATGTGAAGGTGATGGGTATAAATCCAAGCGTGTTCCATGGTAAAACCAAGCCGGTTGAGCAGGTGACTTGGAAACAATCGGTTGAATTTTGCAAAAGGCTCTCGAAAATGCCGGGGGAAAAAGCTGCTGGCAGGGGTTACCGTTTGCCAACCGAAGCGGAATGGGAATATGCGTGCCGTGCCGGAAACGAAACCGCATTTGCCTTTGGCGATGAATTGACACAGCTTCAGGCAAATTTTTGCGAAGATTTGGTTTCCATCCCCCGACCAACCATGCCAGTGGGAATGTATCCACCCAATAGTTGGGGCTTATGCGATATGCACGGGAATGTGTGGGAATGGTGCAGCGATTGGTATGGATTGGAATTTTATTCGGAATCCCCGCAGGTTGATCCGAAAGGACCAGCCAAGGGAACTCATCATGTGCTAAGGGGTGGCTCCGCCTCGGTTCAATCATTCGAATGCCGTTCTGCAATCAGGGGCGAGTCACCCGCAGATGGGCCATTCCCAAACGCCAAAGCCAGGTTTGAGTTCATAGGCGATTTTGGATTTCGGTTGGTTTGTGAACTCCGGCTATAAGGGATCTTTACGACTTAAAAAATCGGGAGACCTCTGTAAACATTTTTGACATCCTCTTTTTATTTGGAAAAGTAT
>Ga0335396_10003608_pt1 | contig 17658 bp, 20 predicted proteins | sample FRY02_FD_205743 | JGI IMG/M metagenome (GOLD analysis project Ga0335396, IMG submission 205743) | Freshwater microbial communities from Lake Fryxell liftoff mats and glacier meltwater in Antarctica - FRY-02 (spades assembly) (version 2) | ecosystem: Environmental > Aquatic > Freshwater > Ice >... | reverse complement strand
CGCCAACACATAGCAATTTTTTAAAAGTTAAAATTAAAATATACGAGTTAGAATTAGTTTATAAGAAATGTCAAAAACGTTTATATTTTAATACTTTGTTTTAGTTTATCTGCACTAAAACATTATTGAATTTTGACATACTTTCCTACTAGACTGACAATATTACTTGTTTTTTTTGTCTTCATCTTCGGTTTTATTAGATTTTTTGTAAATACTTTTCAAATTTACAAAAAAAAGAATAAACTTATTAAAGATTTTCCGAATGTCACCAAATAACAAAAGTACAAGAAAAAAAAGAATAAATAATTGACCATAACTAATCATACTTGTTTAAGAAAGGGGTGGGAATTTACAAGCAGACAAAAAAGCCAAAACTTCTTGGGGATTTTGTGCTTTGAAATTTAAATTTACATTTAATTTGGGTAAATCTTGAAAATAATCGTATTTTTTCTCTATTTCTTTAAAAAGGAACAAATTGTCTAATTTAAAAAAAACATTGTTTTCTGTAACAATATACCGAAAATTTTTTATACGAGGCAAAATACAAAAAATAAGTTTTTCAAAAAATAAAAATTTATTTGCACCTCTTAAATCTATTTTACACCCAACAGCAACTCCTGCTTTAACTTTCAAAGTTAATGTGGTTTTCTTAGAAATTATGATGCAAGGTCTCTGAGAAGATAACAAAAGAGTTGCTGCCAAAGAAGGCAATAAATTTTTGAATGTCGATTGCGAAGCTCCAAAGTTAAGAACAATCTTGTTCAAGAATGGTATTTCTAAAGAATGCTGGTAAGTAAATTTTGTTAAGAAATCTTGTTTTAATACATATTCGTAGTAATATTTAAAAGTATACATAAGAAATTAAATAAAACCTGCAGACAAAGACGCTACTTTCATAAATTTGGAATGACGCAGTGCTCGAGGTACAGGACCTAAAACTCTTGTTGCGAAAGGTTTATTTTTATTTGTCATCAAAACAACTGAATTTTCTTGACATTGCAATTGTGTTGAATTTTGCCGGGCAAGTTTAGCTTTAGTTCGAACAACAAGCGCATGAACAACCTCACCTTCTTTTACCTTAATTTTTTTTTTCTTGTGTTGTTTAACTCTTCGTATAGAAACGACTATAAGATCACCAAGATTTGCAAATTTTCTGCGGAATCCACCCAAAACTTTTATACACTTGACTTTTTTTGCCCCAGAATTATCGGTTACACGGAGTAATGTTTCAGTTTGAATCATTTATTTGTGTTTAGGATGTTCAAGGACATACAAAGCTAAAAAAAATACAGCCCACAAAACAGGGTCATCAACAATAATATATTTTGAGGTCCAAGCAAATTTTAAGAAAAGAACAAAACCTTGATACCATAGATAGATAAAACAAATGGTAGAGCATAATTTTAAAAAAAATTTTATCATATTTTATTTTTTAATATTAAATTTTGGGAGATTTAAAGTTTGTATTGATAAAGAATAAAGCAACTATAAACAAAAACCATAATCTTGCATCCGATAATAAAATGAAAGTTGAACTTTCCAATCTAAAATAAGCCAAGAAAGAAATTAAACTTAAAACCATAGCTAAAGTGTAATGGTAAAAAAAACCAGTTTGAAGAACCTTTAAACTTAAAGCTATTTTTGAAACTAAACGTGTTAATCCAAAAGGCCCTAAAGACTCAATTAATCCGCGATCAACCTGCTTATAAGTTAAATGATAAGCCGCTGATAAAAAAAATTGACCAATAATCTCATTATAAACTTTGTCAAAAAACCATTTACGATTTAAAAATGTGTAAAACTTTAAACCTAAAGGAGAAGTTTTAATCATAAAAAGACTTTGGGAACCGTAGGAATATAACAAATAAGATGTTAGCGCACCTAAAATGGACAAACAAACGGGTAAGAGTTTCGCAGGTTGTGGTATGTGCTCAGCATCTATAATATTAAAATTTTTAGGTTGAATATAAATAGCTCCTTGCCAAAAATTTGTACCTAACCCAATAATCATATCCTTAGTTAAATAACCTATAAAAATACTAGGAATAACTAAGATAAAAAGGGGCAGTGCCATTCTCCAAGGGGCTTCGTGCGCATTTAAAATTAAAACTCGATAACCATTAGGCCTTGAAAGAAAAGTCAAATAAAGAAGGCGAACCGAATAAAAAGCGGTTAAAAAAGCAGCTAAACTTCCCAAGACATAAGCAAAATGACCTGGAGTAGAATATTTACCATAAGCTACTTCTAAAATTACGTCTTTTGAATAGAATCCTGTTAAAAAAGGAAATCCCATTAAAGAAAAAGAACCTATAAGCATCATCCCATATGTGAATGGCATAATTTTTGAAAGTCCACCCATTTTTCGCATATCTTGTTCATCACCTACAGCGTGAATCACACATCCTGCACCTAAAAATAATAAAGCTTTAAAAAAAGCGTGATTTGCAAGATGGAAAACTCCTACATGATAATTTGAAAGTCCACATGCAAAAATCATGTAACCTAATTGACTACATGTAGAATATGCAATCACTTTTTTCATATCATTTTGTAATAACCCTGTACTAGCCGCAAAAAAAGCTGTCATAGCTCCTACAATAGTAACAACAGATAATGCACCTGGAGCGTATTCAAATAAAGGTGAACATCTTGCAATTAAAAAAACACCTGCAGTTACCATGGTAGCTGCGTGAATTAAAGCAGAGACTGGAGTTGGACCTTCCATAGCATCAGGTAACCATGTATGGAGCCCTAATTGAGCAGATTTACCTACGGCACCAATAAACAATAAAATACCAACTAAATCTAATAAACCAAAATCGATGTTTAAAAAATTGATAGTATCATTAATATAATAAGGTGCTAAAGCAAAAACAGTAGAATAATCTACAGCCCCGAAAGCTACAAAAATACAAAAAATACCTAAAGCAAGACCAAAATCACCAATACGATTCATAAACATAGCTTTAATCGCAGCTTTATTTGCCTGAATTCGTGTAAACCAGAAGTTAATTAGCAAATATGAACACAAACCCACTCCTTCCCACCCAACAAACATTTGAATAAAATTGTCTGCTGTCACCAAGATAAGCATGAAAAATGTAAATAATGACAAATAAGACATAAATCTAGGTAAGTGCGGATCGTGACTCATATATTCAGTAGAGTAAAGGTGAACTAAAAATGAAATGAAAGTTACTACAATTAACATAACTGCAGTCAAACTATCAAATTGGAATCCCCATGCAAAGCTAAAGAGTTCCGAATCAAACCAAGGCATTACTTGAAGGAAACAAGGAGACCCTGCAAAAGCTACTTCGTAAAAAGCAAAGCATGACATTAAAAAAGTAAGGCCTAAGCACAAAATTGCAACGAATCCTGCACCTTGAGACCCAATAAAAAAGCCAAAAAAGCCAGCAGCTATTGAACCGAATAAAGGTAAAAAGACTAATGTTAAATACATAATTTTAATTTTTTAAAGTGTAATAAAATACAAATAGAAATTATAAAGACAGAAATGTCAATAAACGCCGTAAATTTAGCCAAAAAGTAATTCTTGAATTAGTTGTTGGTAAATCAAATCGACCTAAATGGGTGATATCAAAAGTTTTATAATTAATTTCTAGATGCCGAGGTATGTAGTAATTATAAAGCATTCGACGACGTCTTCGAAGAAAATAGAAAAAACCTGTTTTTTTACGATTTCTTCGCTTTTTTCGTTTCCAAACCAATTTTTTATATTGAAAATAAAACTCCTTTTTCTCTTTAACAAATTTTTGTTTTGTTTTTGAGAAAAGGTTAAAAAGTTGTTTAATTTTCAATTTATTTAAGGTAAGATTTTTAACAACGGCTTTGTATTTTTTCTTCTGAGTTTTAAGGTAAAGAAATAATCGGGATTCCAGAATTTTTGTATACTTTTTGCGAAGAACTGAAAGAGAAGAGTTTTTTCGGGGGGGTTGCGCTATTTTTGAAATTATACTAAATTTCGAAACTTTAAGCTTTGTGTAGAAGTTTTTGTAACCTTCTTTAGCAGAGTATTCTTTATTAAATTTTTTTGAAGTAGTACAAATATTACTTCTATTATACTGCTTTAACAAACAATAAATATAAAAATTTAATATTTTTTCACGAATTTCTTCCAATTTTTTCTTCTTATTTTTTTCAACTATACTAATGTAAAATCCGCTAGTTTGTAGTTTTAAAGAAAATTTATCTAAATCTTCTAAAGAAAAATTATTAGTTGTATTCATGCTTGATCTTTTATATTCTTTAAAAAGCTTTGACAATATATAAAGAGAGGTTTTTATATTCAAGTTATTAGAATTTACTATCAAAAGGGGGATTCTTGAAGTTTTCAATATTGGGAAATTTATATTTTTTCCTAATTTATTGGAAATAAATTTATCAGAAAACCGTTTTTGATAAATAAAAAAATCACTTTTTTTTATTAAAAAATTATTTGTTTGCATTTGATTCTTTTTTTGTTTAATCTTAATTCTTAAGAGCTTTTGTTTTTATTTTAAGATTATCGTAAAAATTATAAGAATTGTTTAAAATAATAGAATTATTAAAACTTGATGACTTCTTATACAGGTATTTTCTTCGTAACCTTTTATGTCTAAAATAAAAAAAAAGCATGTTTTGTTTTAGATAATTTGACATGATTTCATGCGATTTAACGGGATCTAATTTAAGAGTATCGAATTTCTTTAAATTGTAGGCACAATTTTTTGAGATACTATCTGAAACTTGAATATGACCAGCATTAATCAAACGACGAGCTTCCATTAAAGAGGAAACATAACCTAAGCGGTATAGCAGATTTTGTAATCTATTTTCAACTAAAGAAAGCATACTTTTAGCAGGTGAAACCTGAGCTTTTTTACTCAAGCGAAGTGCTTCTTGTGCTAAACTTTTTAATTGATAATACTTAAGTCTACCTGCACCATAATAAAGCTGCAAGCGTTGTTTGTTTAAGAGTAAAAACTTATAAGTTTTTTTCAATCGTACAGATTTTTCGTCTTCAAAATCCCGATTTATTGGGTAAGCTGATTTATCCTGATTGAAAAATCTATATTTTCGGGGGTAATAAAATTTTTTAATACCATCCCATTTTTGTTTTTTAAACCGTTTAATTTTAGCTCCTTTTTCACGCCAAAAAGCTTGTCTAAGTCGATTTAACTTTTTATATTTAGGTGTATAACGTTTAATGGACATTACTACTTTACTTTTGCCGTATTTCCCATTTTCATGGTATCTTCGGATTGAGTAAGGTTTCCGATCGAGTTCGATATGATTTCGTGGATTCTAAACTCAAAAAATTTTATTTTGTTTATTAGAAAATCTTTTTCTTTTAAGTGTTATTGACTTTCTTTTTTCATTGGAAAGTTTTTGATGTTTGATGTTAAAAAGATGATAAAATAAATTATAGACAAATAAACCACCTTTCTGAGATTTTATATTTGCTGGGATAAGATAATCTATTTGCGAATAATTATCATCTGTACTAACAAAGGATATAATAGGAATATCTAAAGCTTTTGTCTCTTCAAGCACCATAGCATTTAGAGAGGGATCAAATAAAAAAATCATAGCAGGCTGACTATCAATGTTGTGTAAAGTAGAAAGCTTTGGGTAAACTTTATTTTTATAATTACTAAAAACCCCATACACACCTTTTTCAAGGAAATAATGATTATTCTTAGTACATAAACGTGAAAATTCTTTTTCTAAACCAACAGGACTACCGATAAAAAGAATTTTTTTATTTGCTAAATGGATTTTCTGTAAAATTTTAAATGCGCGTCTCAAATAGAGCATTGTTAACTCCGGATTGATAATACAAAAATTATTACGAAATCCATTTAAAAAAGGTCCAAAACTAGGGTTCCATACAGATTTTAGAGAACCTATATGCAACCCATAAGTAATAAACTTCTGTAAAACGAAATGATTCAAGTTTTTTTGCAAATTTTTCATTAATTATTAAGTTTTTTTACCTTGTTTCAAAGAAACGGTTTCACCCAAATAATAAATACCTTTTTCTTTATAAGCTGAAGGCAGCTTTAATCTACGTAAAACTGCAGCAAAATTATGTAATTTTTGTAAATTGATACCTTTTAACAATAAAACGCGAGGTTTTGGACAAGATACTAACACATAATTTGGGACTTCCACATTTACTTGATGGCTAAAACCCAATCTAAAAATTAAGAAATTAGAAATTTCTTTTTCTTCGAGAGAGACTTGATACCCAATACCTACAATATTCAATTGCCTTCGATAACCTAACAAAACCCCTAAAGCGGATTGAGTTAGAAGAATTTGATACATCTGAAAAAAAGCTTTTTTTCTTTCATCATTGAAAGCTTGTGTTATATAAAGTTTTCTTTCGGTTTTTGAATACTCAAATTCAGCGTATAAAGGATAGGTAATTGAACCCTGAGGACCTTCAACAGATAAAAGTTTTTGTTGACATAGCAAATTAAGTTTTAAATCTTTTGATTGACGTAAATATTGTTTTTTTGATATAAACATTTTTATTTATTGTAAAACACAAAGCAATTCACCACCCAACCGTAACTTACGACATTCTTTATCGGATAAGACTCCTTGAGGTGTAGATACAATCAATGTTTGTAATGATGTACTAAGTTTCCATAAACTGCCGACTTTTAAATAAAGTCTACGGCTAGGTTTGGACAAAGTTGAAAGTTTAGTAATAACTGGCTTGCCCTTATTATATTTTAAAAAAATTTCTATTTTATCTGATTGGTCTGAAAGTTTGCGAAAACCATTAATATAACCTTCTTTGTACATTACTTTTAGGACATTAATACAAATGGCTTTATTAGGGTGTAAAACAGATTTTTTGCGCGCTAACGAACCATTATGAATGGTTGAATACATCTTCCAAATAGAATGTTGCATTGAAATACCAAAGAGGGGACTTGAACCCCTATTCCTTTAAAGAACTAGAACCTAAACCTAGCGTGTCTGCCAATTTCACCACTTTGGTTGAAAAACAATTAACTTTTTAGTTGAAAAACTAGATTTAATAAGCTTGCGTCTAATGGATCTAAGAAAACTTTAGGATAAATACCCATTAAAAGAGTACCTATTATTAAGGGTAAAAATATATAAAACTCCCGTCTATTTATGTCGTAAGAATATTTTAAATGTAAATGACCTTCATCTTTTTTTAAGTTACCATAAATTACCCGATTATATAACCATAAAGAGTAAGCTCCACCTAAAATCATTCCGGTAGCCCCTAAGAAAGTTACACTTGTATTTTCTTTAAAACTACCTGCAAGAATAAGGAATTCACCAACAAAACTACTAGTTCCTGGTAAAGCAATATTAGCCATAGTAAAAAACAAAAATATTAGAGCATACAAAGGCATAATATGGACTAATCCACTATAATATTTGATTAATCGTGTGTGAAAACGATCATAAACGACACCAATAATAAGAAACAAAGCACTAGAAACGAAACCATGACTTATGCTTTGTAATATAGAACCTCCTAAACCTATTACATTAAAACTATAAACTCCAATCATAACAATATTCATATGAGCTACAGAAGTGTAAGCAATAATACGTTTAAAATCAGTCTGACGGATCGCTGTTAATGAAGTGTAAATAACACCCAGAACTGCAATTGTATAAACTAATGGTGTAAAATAAAAGTTGGCCTCTGGAAATAATGGTAGTGAGAATCTCAAAAATCCATAACTTCCCAATTTCAATAAAATACCTGCCAATACAACTGAGCCAGCAGTGGGTGCTTCCACATGGGCTTCTGGCAACCAAATATGAACAGGAAGCATTGGAACTTTTGTTGCAAAAGATAAAAAAAAAGATAACCATAAAAGGCGTTGCTCAAAAGAAGTAAATTGAGCAGAAGCCACAATAATCTGATAATCAGTACTACCTACAACCCAATAAATATACAATATACCTGCCAACATAAAGACAGAGCCGAACAAAGTATAGAGAAATAGCATAGTAGCTGCTCTAATTTTACGCTCTCGGGAACCCCAAGTTAAAATCATAATGAACATTGGAATAAGAGTTGCTTCAAAAAGAATATAAAACATTAATAAATCCAAAATCATAAATACTCCTAACAATAATGACTCCAGGACAAGAAAAGCTAAAAGATATTCTTTTAAATGAGTATGTATATTGTCCCAACTAGACAATAAACATACAAAAATAAGTAGAGTGGTCAATAGAATAAAGAAAAGAGAAATTCCGTCTACACCTAACAAAATATAAGTAGAAGAACTTGAATCCCAAGGAAACCAATAATTAATAGTTTCTGTAAATTGAAATTTTGATAAAGATTTATTAAAATTAATCCATAAAGATAGTGAAAAAAGAAACACTACCCCTGAGGTTAATAAAGCAATACTTTTAATTAAGGTTTTTTGCTCCGATGGTAACCAAGCGATAATAAAGCTACCAAAAAGAGGGAAAAAAATTAAAAAGCTTAGAATTGAATCAATACTAATAACAAAATTATAGATTAATGCAATTGAAAGACTAATTAAAATTCTAGAAAAGAGATTAGTAGATGTAAAAAGTTTAAACATTTTTTATATTTTTAATTTTATTTTTTTAGTAAAAAAGAATGCGAATATGACAACAAAAAGAGTAAAATTCTTATAAAAGGATTAAAAAAATTTATCCCCTTTAATAGCCTGCCTATTGAGAAAATTTAGTATTTTTAGCTTAATAAAAAATTTTTAAATACAATGAGAATATAGCGAAAGATAATTATTATAACTTAAAGTAATATTTTAAAACGTTTTAACTATATTTGAAGCGTATAAATTTAAGTTTAACAAAATTAATTTATATATTTTATAGCATACATTAATTTTAATTATTACAAAGGTTATTATCCTTTTTTTGACATAACAAAGTAAAAAAGGGATAATGAAATTTTAAACCTACGTTTATATTCGCCGAACTTTCTTGGGTCGGCACCCATTATGAGGATTAGGTGTAAGATCACGAATTCCTTCAATTTTTAAATCATTTTTATTTAAACAACTTAAAACAGCAAAACGTGCCCTAGCAAACCCGTTTAAATGTACAAAAACTTTTTTATGACCTTGTTCTTTAGCCTTTTCAACTATAGAATACAAGGTAGATTCAACCGCAAATTTGGTAGAACGTTTTTTTTTACCTTGAAAACCCATACTACCACACGATTGAACAAACTGAACTTTTCCTTTTAAGTTAGTCAAACTTACAATTGTATTATTTTTTGATGATTTTACATACAAAATAGCTTGACAACTTTTAGACAAAACAGCACATTTAGTATTAGCTGTATAGGAAGGTCCAGCCAAGAGTTTTGTTTGAAAAGTATTATTATTTTTTTTTAATTCTCGCTTATATTGATAAAGTTCTTTTAATTTGAACATAGATTAGAACGAAAAGAAATTTTAACAAGAAGATCAGATGACATAAATGCATGAATACTTTGCATCAATTCTTTTTCTAAAAAATTGCCTTTGATAACAATTAAACCATTATAAAAACGAATTTCATATTGTTCTTTAGCCTTTTTATTGACATGAGGGGACTTTAAAACGGTGAATTTTTTTCTTTCAATAGGCAGGCTTATAGAAGAAAGCTGTAAATTCTTAGATTTTGCTAATGAGTTTAATGTTTTTATAAAGCGTTTAGAATTTTCTTTGTTATGTGTTTGGAAACGTAGAAGTAATTCGGATTCCTTGTATTGTATCATATTTTATTTTTTAATTTTATTTTTTATTAGCACTTATGATGAAAGTAACAACTTACTTTTTAGAAATCTATAATAGATTTTTTGTTCTTTTTTTAACTTGGTTATTAAATTTCCTTGTTGTATACACGTATAAAGAAGAGATTGTTTATTTGTTAGGGCAACACCAACAAAACATTTTTCCTTACTTTATTTCTACAAATTTAACTGAAATTTTTTTTGTTTTTCTAAAACTAAGTTTCTTTTTAGGTTTTTATTTTATATATCCAATATTTCTTATTCAATTATTTTTATTTTTAATACCAGCTTTATATAAATACGAATATTTAATCATACGTAATCTTTTTTTTGTATCAATATTTTTGTACATATTAACAACTTATTTTACATACGAAATTTTTTTACCTTATTGTTGGAAATTTTTTAATAGTTTCCAATTAAATGCCGAAGAAAGTTTAATAAGTATCCACTTAGAAACAAGAATAGCAGATTATTTAAATTTTTTTATTGAAACGTTTTTGTTATTAAATATAGTCCTACATATTTTTTTAGTTTTTATTTTATTTTTGTACAAAATAACTTTAAATTTTATCATTAAACATCGAAAAATTTTCTATCTTGCTTTTTTTGTTTTTGCGACTATAGTAACACCACCAGATATTTTTAGTCAAATTATTGTAGGTTTTCTTTTTCTTACATCATTTGAAATTTTTTTGTTTTCTTTATTTTTATCTAAAGAATATGAAAAGGGCGAATAACGGGATTCGAACCCGCAACTTCCAAAGCCACAATTTGGCACTCTAACCAACTGAGTTATACTCGCCGTCAATATTTTTGGAGTAAAAGGATTCGAACCTTTGAATATCCGTACCAAAAACGGATGCCTTGCCACTTGGCTATACTCCAAGTATAGAATAACAAAATTATTAATTAAAAATTTCTATAGTCTTTAGTTAATTTAGTTAGGCAGCCAATTGAAACTCATCAAAATACTCGCTGTTAAAATCAACCAACCTAAAGAAAAAGGAAGAAAAACTTTCCATCCTAAACTCATTAGTTGATCATAACGAAAACGTGGCAGGCAAGCTCGCATTACAATAAATAATACTACGAAAACCCCTATTTTTAAGCCAAACCATACCGAACCTGGGATAATTGTAAAAGGAAAAATGTTAAAAAGAGGTAACCAACCACCTAAAAAAAGAATAGCAGTTAAAGCACTCATTAATAACATATTGGCATATTCGCCTAAAAAAAATAAAGCAAATCCCATAGCAGAATATTCTACATTGTATCCAGATACCAACTCAGCTTCTGCTTCAGGAAGATCAAAAGGGTGACGGTTTGTTTCAGCTAAAGCGGATATAAAGAAAAGAACAAACATAGGCAAATGCGGAACACAAAACCATACCTTTTCTTGAGCTATAACAATTGAAGACAAATTAAAAGAGCCTGAACAAAGAACGACGGTAATTAAAATGAATCCAATGGAAACTTCATAAGACACCATTTGAGCTGCTGAACGTAAAGCACCCAAAAACGCATATTTGGAATTACTTGACCAACCAGACAAAATAATACCATAAACCCCTAAAGCGGATACAGCCAACAAATAAAGAATTCCAACATTTATATCAGCTAGCACCAGTGATTCTCCGAAAGGTATTACAGCCCATCCTATTAAACTTAAACCAAAAGTTAACATTGGAGCCAAAATGAATAGAGCTTTATTTGCGTTACTTGGTAAAATACTTTCTTTAACAAAAAGTTTTAACCCATCAGCTAAAGGTTGTAAAAGGCCCTGGAAACCGACAACGTTGGGACCTTTACGCCTCTGTATGGTTCCCATTATTTTTCGCTCTGCCAATGTAAAGTAAGCTACACCTATCAAAACAACTACTACAACAGATAAAATCTTCAAAACTGTTAAGATAAGCATTTGTCGATGTTGATTATATTGCTAAAAATCTTATGTTCAATTCAATCTTCGAAAATACTAGTGAAGATTTATTGAATCGTTTAAGTAAATACAAGTAAGAACTGTAAATACATAAGCTTGAATAATAGCAACTCCAAGCTCTAAACCGACCAATATAAATAATACAGCAAGAGGCAATACATGAGCTACAAATAATAAACCCCCTCCTTTCATCATACTCCAAGCAAAGCCTGCAATAACTTTCAAAAGTGTATGACCAGCCATCATATTAGCAAAAAGTCGAACAGACAAACTAATAGGCTTCGATAAAAACGAAACAATCTCAAGTGGAACTAGCAAAAAAGCTAACGGTAAAGCTGTACCTGAAGGTAAAAATAAATTCAAAAAGTGAACTCTATGAAGATTTATACCAACAATATTAACTCCGATGAATACTATAAGAGCCAAGGCGAAAGTTACAATAATATGACTAGTAGCGGTGAAGCTATAAGGAATTAAACCGATTAAGTTTGATTGTAAAACGAATACAAATACAACAAAGAGAAATGGGAAATAAACTTCCCCTTTAATTCCTACATTATCAAAAAGTAGTGACGATATCACTATGTAAAGATTTTCAATTAACAAAAACCATCGGTTATTTGGTACTAGAAAAATACCGGCCGCCTTTGTCAAATAGAGATCAGGAGAAATAATTAAATAAGCAATAAATAAAAAACTACCTTGAGCTAAAATAAGAGTCAAGGCAGAATTGGTAAAAGATAAATCCAAAAATCCTAAATGAAATTGAAAAATAGGAAGGATTCTAAATTGGTCTAACGGACTTGTCAACATTATGTCGTACATTAAATTCAAATTTTTAAGTTTTAAACTTTATTTTTTTTTAATTTTAATAGGGCGCAGTAAAGAAACAACTAAAATACTGAAAGTGCCATTTGTTGGGATAAAAGTAACAATAAATTAGGATTAATAAAAAGGAAAAATAGAAGCACCAAAGAAATAGCTAATACAATAGATTTTTCTTTAGATATTGTATCATAAAAAATCCAATTTTTGTTTTTTTCGAAATAAATAGTTTTTACAACACTAATATAATAGTAAGTAGAAACCACACTAATAGCTAACACGATAAAAGCAACCAAATAAAGTGACGACTTAATAGCAGAAAAGAAGACGAAAACTTTAGCATAAAATCCTACAAGAGGGGGTATGCCTGCTAAAGAAAAGAAGGCAAGCGCAGCTAAAATGGCTAATAAAGGAGAAGATGTTGGCAATCCTGCCAAAATACTTATGCTATTTTGAGAATTTTTTTTCCCTTTCATACAAGTTAAAACCAAAGCCCATGTAGGAAGTGAGGTAATCATGTACACCAACAAATAAAAAAACATAGCTTGTAAACCATCTAATGTATTGGTAGTAAAAGGCAATAAAATAAAGCCAACGTGTCCAATACCACTATATGCAAGCAGACGTTTCAAACTATTTTGTTTTATTGCAACAAAAGCTGCATAAATAATCGAACCTAATGCAGAAAATAGTAAAACTTTTTCCCATACTCCCGCAAAGCTTGAAAAACTAAAGGAATAAAGCCGAACAAAAAAACTAACTATTGCAATTTTAGGTACGATAGCAAAAAAAATAGTTGTTGAGGTAGGAGAACCTTCATAAACATCCGGCGACCACATATGAAAAGGGAAAGCTGAAATTTTAAATAAAAAACCTGCTGTTAAAAATATTAAAGCAATCTGAATAATAGTAGCTCCTTCAAAGTAGGGATCTAAACAAAAATTTTTGATATTTATTAAATTTGTTGTACCAGTCACACCATAAATTAATGAAAAAGCATAAAGAAGCAAACCTGAAGAAAAAGCTCCTAAAATAAAATATTTTAGGCCAGCTTCTGTAGAAAAAACTGATCGTCTTTGAAAAGAGGCTAGAACATAAAAGGATAAAGCCTGTAATTCTATTGCTAGATAAGCTGAAATTAAATCATAAGAACTGATTAATAAATTTAAACCAAAAATGGAAAATAAAATCAACAAAAAATATTCATAATTATTGATTTGTGAATTTTCTATATAAGATTGAGACAATATTAAACAAGCAAAAGAGGAACCCAAAACAAAAAGTTTTGCAATTCGTGTTAGATCATCATGAATAAAAGTTTTTTGGAAAATTAAAGCATAATCTACGGGATTATTCATAATTAAAAGACTTGTTAAAAGAAGTATAAACAAAACTAAACTATAAATATTTCTGCTGATTAAGGGATAATTATAAGTCAAAGAAGTTGCCAATAAAACTCCATAAATAAGAACTATCAAAATAGCTAGACTAAGGAATATTTCAGGAAAAAAGATTTTTATATCATTAGCAAACAGGATAGAAAAATTCATTCGTAGTGATTTAAAATTAAAAAGAATTTAATTTATAAAAAGACAAAATTAAATTCAAAATGGACCTAAGTAGATTTGAACTACCGACTTTACGCTTATCAGGCGTACACTCTAACCAACTGAGTTATAGGTCCAAAAAAAAATTTAAATAAATTAATTAAATTATAGAGTTGATAGATACTGAATATTTCTCAAGAATGTTGGGTAATTCAAGAAGATATAAGTATATTCTTCAGCAAGGTGACTAAAATAACCTTCCGCTAGTTTATTCAAAGTATGATTGTCTTTTGCAATAATCTTGAAGATATATTTTAATCTAGGATCCATTTCCGCTTTAGAAGTTAAAAATTTTTCATAAAGTGGGACAGATTTTACTGGAACAGCGTCAATATATGAACGCACCCCTGCGAATACCACAAAAATTTGAGTTAAAATTGGAATTGGATCGAATCTTGGCTGATTTAATAATGCAACCAGTCGAGATCCATGGTGTAACTGTTTTAAAGTACCTTCATCCAAATCAGAACCAAATTTTGCGAATAACTCAACTTCACGGTAAATAGCAAGCTCAAGTTTCAAACTACCAGCAATTTGTTTCATTGCTTTCAATTGAGCAGCTGACCCTACACGACTTACAGAAAGACCCACATTAATCGCCGGTCTATAACCTTCGTTAAAAAGACGGGTATCTAAGAAAATCTGACCATCAGTAATAGAAATTACATTAGTTGGAATATAAGCAGAAACATCACCAGCTTGAGTTTCAATAACAGGAAGAGCTGTTAAAGAACCACCACCTAATGATTTATTCATTTTAGCAGCACGCTCCAAAAGTCGCGAGTGCAAATAGAAAACATCACCTGGGTAAGCTTCTCGACCTGGAGGACGTCTCAATAGAAGAGACATTTGTCGGTAAGCTACAGCATGTTTTGAAAGATCATCGTAAAAAATTACAGCATGATTTTCAATTTTTAGAGCATCTCGAATAAACTCTCCTACAGTAGCACCTGCATAAGGAGCTAAAAACTGTAAAGGAGCTGCATCAGAAGCAGTCGCTGCTACAATACAAGTATACCAGTTTTTTTTTTTATTAAAAACGGTATTAACCAATTGAGAAAGAGTAGATCGTTTGATACCAATACCAACGTAAATACATCGGATTTCTCCTTTAGTAGCTTTTCGTTGATTTAAAATAGTATCAATTGCAATCGAAGTTTTACCAGTTTGTCGATCACCGATAATTAATTCTCGTTGACCACGACCTAATGGCACTAAAGCATCAATTACTTTAATACCAGTAGTTACAGGCTCATTAACTGATTGTCTAGCAATAATCCCAGGAGCTTTAACTTCAATCTGAGATTTTTGAGTCTTCAGTTTAGGTCCTTTATCTAAAGGATCACCTAAAGGACTTAATACACGGCCTAAAACTTCAGTACCTACAGGTATACTTACGATTTCATAACCTCGGAAAACGAAATCGTTTTCCTTTACAAAACGGTCATCTCCGAAAAGTACAACTCCAACATTGTCACGCTCTAAATTCAAAACTTGACCACGTAGACCACTTTCGAAAATAACTAACTCACCTACTTGAACATCAAAAAGTCCTTCGGCTCGCACTACACCATCACTAATACTAATTACTCTACCAGTATCCTTACTAATTGAAGGAGGCTCTTGACTATTAATTTTTTTTGGAAGAATAAATTCTAATTTTGCCATATTTTATTTTTAAAAAATCTTTAAAATGTATAAAAAAAAAAGGAACTTTAAAAATTATCCTTAAAATTAAGAATATTAGATGGTTCTAAATTTATAAGTATCTTCTTTTCCACTTTCTGTTAAAGTGATATAAACCACATAAAAGAAAAATACAGCAGAAAGTACAGATAAGTAAGAACCGTATGAAGCAACAGCATTCCAACCACTGAAAGCATCGAGATAGTAGACCTTACCGTTTGTAATATTTACGATGTAATCCGTATTAGAAAAGCACTAATCTGTAGTGCCAATTCTCTAAGGGATGCTATTCGATTCTAGGAACTTAAGCAAAAAAAAGTCTAAACAGTCTCTCTATAGTGGGTATACCCAGCATATTTTTAAAGAGCATAGTGGCAGTTGCTGGATCAAACCAATATGTAACCCCAAAAACGCCAACTAGGGCTAAATTATAAACGATAAATCTCCGATTAGCCACATGATTATGATTATTAAGTCTTGCTTCGTTTTCAGGAGCCCGGAACACTTCTGTATCTGCATCAGCAGCAACATGTGCAACGTCATTAACTCTAGTAATATTTTGAGAAAAACTTTGATATAGCTCAAGCAAATCCTGTTGAGATAAATCTGAGAAACGCCTGCCTGAAAAAAGTTCACGTATCTGAATAACAATAGTACCGGTATCGAAAACTCCCATAATATGGAAAAACGCAGTTAAATTGGGAAGCGCTAGTAACATTGCAACTTGAGAAACATGAATTACACTTTCAGAAGAAACATAAGGTCCTACAATAATATTAGTAGCTTCCATAACTGACACCCTAGTTGTTTCGTCCACATTCAATAAAAGGGTTCGAAATACTTCCGGACTTAACGTTCTCTCCCTAAGAGCGGTCATGAAATCCAGACGAAGCCCTTCGGATGCCAGAGTATTTAAGCGCACGAAGACTTCCTGGTCAAGGCTAGGTAAGTTAGTACTAGGTGTCCCATGCACATGGACCGGAAAGGTATAATTTCCCCTCCCAATTCTTGTAGCTATCTCGCGCCAAATACTTTCCGGAAAAGGATGAATAAATGGAGCGCCTGGGATTTCAAGGTCATCACCTGCGCCTCGTCCAGCTAGCCTAATATATAACTGCTGAAAGGGAAATGTGACTATTTGGCTTAACTGAGTAATAAAGGTTGGGGTAGCAGCCATTTATTTATATTGGAAAAACAGGAGTTGGAAGTGCTTCAAAAACATCGGCAACAGATTGACTTCCAGGTGTATAAATTATACGATCCTCTATTCTATAAAGTATTGCCTCAAGTGCACAAATACGGTCATGAAGAGAACGCGTTAGAAGTACATTATTATGTCCATGATTATCCATCTTTGCAGTAAGATTTATAACACCACTGAAAGTAGCTTTGACCAATTGATCCCCAAGACTATTAACAAGATATACCATATCTGATGGTGAGGTACAGGAATACCAACTTGTTTGAGGTTTTCCACTTCAAGATATAAACTATCAATTAAAGTCCTCAATCTTTCACATTCACTCCGAAAGTGATGCAATTCATTGGACTGGTGAAATATTTCACCGCCCAAAAATAAGATGACAAGGAACAAAAGAACATTGGTAAAGAATGACAAGTGCAAACGCTTATCAAGATTTTCTGTATTATTTATAGTGTTCATCATTTTATTTTTTATTTACTTACTTTACGCTTATCAGGCGTACACTCTAACCAACTGAGTTATAGGTCCAAAAAAAAATTTAAATAAATTAATTAAATTATAGAGTTGATAGATACTGAATATTTCTCAAGAATGTTGGGTAATTCAA